>Ga0302120_10000281_pt1 | contig 22026 bp, 18 predicted proteins | sample AG5_Bottom_MG_FD_203118 | JGI IMG/M metagenome (GOLD analysis project Ga0302120, IMG submission 203118) | Marine microbial communities from Western Arctic Ocean, Canada - AG5_Bottom | ecosystem: Environmental > Aquatic > Marine > Oceanic | place: Canada: Western Arctic Ocean | collected 2017-10-01 | reverse complement strand
CGGTTTCCGGTCCTTTCCGTTCGCAGGAAAGAACACCTATTAAGTGGAGATTCTTGCCGCAAAAAATGAGGCCCGAGTAGTGTCACCAGGCGATGATCGGTTCGCCGCTACGAGTCTATTGCGAGAGCCCAGCAGCATCCGAATACAGCGGCCTTCCACAGCGGTCCACCACACCGGTCCACACAGCAAGCCCCCCGACGATTTAGTGCCAAACTGCCCACTGGAATCGGAAATGAAGTAGTATACATTTCTGGTTCAACCACTGCTCCCCCGATCCACTGGAACTTCGTCGGTAGACACAGTTTAAAATGTCACAAGTGCCACAATGACCATCGAAGCGCTAATTTTCGAAAGTCGAGGAGCCAATGCCACTCCATTGTTTGAATCGTGCCTTTCAAGCCCTACTGCTCACTTCCATCCTCTGGGTCGGCTGGAGTTTGCCCCTCTTCGATTCGACAACAGCGATCGGAGCGCAAGATCCTCCTGCCGACACCGAATCGTCGGAAAGCAATCTACTCGGCGATGATCTACTCGGCGATGACCTGCTCGGCGATTCCCCTGAAGACACGGCCGAGAAGCCCGAGGAGACGATGTCTTCCGACGAGGCTCACGCCCAGGCGTTTGCCGAAAGCAACTTTCCCTCGGCAGATGAGTGTGCCCTGTGCCACCCAAAGCAATACAAGGAGTGGTCGGTTTCCCAGCATGCCTACTCGCAATTGAGTCCATTGATGATGTCGATGCAGAATGCCATGAACGCTGGAACCAGCAGTACAAATGGAGACTTCTGTCTCCGTTGCCATGCACCGGTAGGATCCGACATGGGCGAACCTTTCAGCATCTCGAATCTAGATCGACACCCTGCCTCGAGAGAGGGAATCACCTGCGTCACATGTCACCGGATGAGTGCCCCGTATCGAAAAATCTCCGGACGCATCGGAATCGACCAGGGCGATGTCTTCGATTCGGTCAAGGGACCCATCGGAAACGATGAGCTGAGCCGCATCCTTAACGATCCCAAGACCTACAAGGTCAACACTGAACGTGACGATGTCGGACGAGCCATTCATGCCGAGGTGGAGAAGTTTCCCGAAATTTCTGATCCCGCCTTCTGTGGCAGTTGCCACGAAGTGTTTGCGCCCAACGGGCTCAAGGTACACGAACTGATCAGCGAGTACCGGAACTCCCCCGCAGCAGCCGAGGGGATTACATGTAACGATTGCCACATGGGTCGCGAACAGGGGATCCCCAGCGGTTACGAAATAGGACCCGCTGCCGTGATCGCTGATGTTCCCACCGCCGATCGAAAACTGACCAATCACTTCTTCGCAGGTCCAGATTACTCCCTGATCCACCCGGGGATCTTTCCCGTCAACAGGGATGCCAATCAGCTCAAATCTCTATCCGAATGGCTTCTCTTCGATGTCGAATCCGGCTGGGGAAGTGACCGCTTTGAAGAGAACTGTCCGGAGGATTACCAGTTCCCCGAGGAATGGTCCTCCATCGATGATCGTGAGATCGCCAGGGGCATCATCGACAAGCAACTCGAACTGCTCGAATGGGCCAAGCAACAACGAATCGCCGTACTGAAGCGTGGATTCGGGCTCTCCGACATCCGTGTGACCGCTGCCAGCGAAGAAGGAATCGACTTTGAACTCGATGTCAAGAATCTCACCACCGGCCACAACCTACCGACCGGATTCGATGCGGAACGACTCTTTGTCGTCCAGATCGAGGTCAAGGATTCCCGCGGTGAACGAGTCTTCGTCTCCGGTGATCGAGATCCCAATGGAGATGTCAGGGATAGTTTCTCCCTGTATGTCCACAACGGAGAGGTTGAACTGGACGAGCAGTTGTTCAACTTGCAATCCAAGTTCCTGTCGAGAAATATCCGGGGTGGTGACCAGGAACAGGTTCTCACCATCAACAACTCCGTGTCGGCACTGCCATTCATCCGACCTGCATCAAGACCCAACAACATTTACGGTCACCCTAAGGGAATGAGAAAACACCGACGAGGGATCGAGCCACTCGGTCATAGAACCGCCCAGTATCACGTGGACGGCGAGCTGCTCACCGGGCACGGCCCCTATTCAGTCGAGGCTCGCTTCATCTCCCAGGCGGTTCCGGTCAACCTGATTCACCAGACGATGCATGTTGGATTTGACTACGGAATGTCACCCCGAGAACTTGGCGATAAGTTGGTCAAAGGTGCCGTTGAAGTTGCGAATAAATCTGCAGTGATAGAAATCCCGCAGAAGAATGGGGGGGGATCTTGAAACAAACTACGAGATACGCCGCCAGTTCCCATCGTAGCTCCAGCACGCCGAGATGGCCGCTGGGATACACCGCCCTCCTGTGGATGATCCTGTGCCTGTTCGGACAGCCGTGCTGGTCTCAGGATGATGAGAGCCCCAGCAGGCTGCCCGATCACCCGATACCGCTGATTCCAGAGGATCAGATTCAACCGACTCAACCGCTGCTCGAACTGGGACCGGGATTTCTCGCCACCGGACGATTGGAGCGCGGATTCGACATCTTTACCGGCGCAGTCTGGCGCCCATCTCTGTGGGTATACGGCAATCTGAGAAGCGGGGTCAACGTGATCGATCCCGCGGGCAACAACAACAGAACCATCGAATGGGCCAACAGGATCGATCTCTTCGCCAACCTGCAATTCACCGGAACAGAACGCATCCTGGTCGGGCTACAGCCTCTTCAAGATCAGGGAAAGTTCACGGGATACACCATCGAACCGGAAGGCAGTGAAGGGTGGTACGACAACACCAGCCTCGAGTTGATTACGTTCTTCTTTGAAGGAGAACTGAGTGAGTTGTTTCCCCGTATCGATCCAGCAGGGAACAAGAAACTGGATTACGGCTTCAGTGTGGGCAGATGGGGAGTCGATCTACAGGACGGGATTCTCGTCAACGACAACATGGATGCATTTGGTGTCACACGATTCATTCCCTTTCCTGGTGCATCCAACATGCGATTCACCATGATCTACGGTTGGGGACAATTACATCGAGATGACAACAAGCTCTCCAACGAATCCAGATTGTTCGGGATCTCGACCGAGACCGATACCTACTCCAGCACCATCGACGCAGATCTCGTCGCCGTCACCGCCCCTGAAATTCAGGGAGGCGATGGTCTCTTTGCAGGCCTCGGCTCTTCTCAACGCATCAAGAAGTGGGGCCGCACCTTCAATACCACCATCCGCTGGTGTGCCTCCATCGCATCCGAAGTAGACAATGCACAGGTCAGCGACGGGATGCTCTTTTTCGTCGAAGCATCAACAACGCCGTACGGCACCGATGACAACGCCTACGGCACACTATTTCTCGGGATCGATGAATTTTCTTCTGCCGGTAGGTCGCCCGCCAAGGGAGGCCCGCTCGGAAAAGCAGGGATACTTTTTGCCGCAGCGGGACTCGGCAGTTTCAAACCAGCACTGGGCAACCGAGCAGACCGCTCCTTCGGTGGAGCTGTGGGTTACCAGTGGATTCTGTCCGGAGGCGAAAGGAACTTCATCGTGGAACTCGGGGGCAGAACCCCGACGGAGGGAAGCGACCCTGGCTCTGCAGCCGTGGGAATGCGATACCAGGAAAAACTAACCAACAGGGTGATGCTTCAAGGTGACGTCTACACCAAGATGGATGAAGGTGGAGCCAACAGTAACGGGGTTCGCACAGAGTTCCTGGTCAGGTTTTGACGATTGGAACCGTCATCCATCGCCTTCTGGATAGGATCCGGAATCATCCTTTTGGTCTCGATCGGCATCTTCCGGTCGCTGGTGGCAATGGTCACGAAGAACGAAAAAGTGACGCAAGAGATGCAACTCTCCACCGAGAAGTTGCAGAAAGAACTGGATGAACTTCCAGTCTCTTTGAATCAGAATCGAGTTCGCCGTGCCTGGCGCGGCTACCGAAGATTCATCCTCGACGAAAAGGTTTCAGAGGCGCACAACATCTGTTCCTTCCACCTTCGACCACTCGATGACAAGCCTTTGCCCCCCTTCGAACCAGGGCAACACCTGGGATTCCAGCTACGGATCCCTGATCACAAGCGTCCTACCGTCCGGAATTACTCGCTGTCTTCGTCGCCAACAGAACGAAGCAAGTACAAGATCACCGTGAAGCAAATTCCGCCACCACCCGACCAGCCAGACCTGCCTTCCGGTGTTGGTTCAACATTTCTTCACGAGAACTTGTCGGTCGGAGACCTTCTTGAGGTGAGCAGTCCTGCAGGTAAGTTCATCCTCGATCGGCAGGATCCACGCCCAGCGGTGTTCATCGCAGGGGGCATAGGCGTCACACCGCTGTTGAGCATGCTCGAGACGATCTGTGACGAGAAGATCAAACGAAAGTGCTATTTCATCCATGCGGTCAGAAACCGATCCGAACATGCATTCCGGGAACACATTCAGAAGATCGTCGAGAAGTGTTTCAATGTCGACCTTCATGTTTTCTACAGCCATCCTGCAGAGGATGAAGAAGCGGGTGCCACTGATCATGGGCATCATATCGGGTTCGTCGATGTCCACCGATTGGCAGAAATCACCGGAGGAGGAGACCTTCAGTATTACATCTGCGGACCTCCACCGATGATGAATACACTGCTCCCCGCCCTGGAAGAATTCGGTGTATCATCGGACAGCATCCTGATGGAGGCCTTTGGGCCTGCTTCCACGAGGGGCAAATCGGCAACAGGCTCCACCGACTCCGGAGAAGAATCGCCAAATACGCAGCAGCACAAGTTACACTTCAAAAGAAGTCATCGAACCCTCACCTGGGACGGCACCAGCCCGATCCTCGAGATGGCAGAGGAAGCAGGAATCTTCATCGATAGTAGTTGTAGATCAGGAAACTGCGGAACATGCGAGATACGCCTCCATGACGGAGATGTTGAATATGAAGAGGAACCTGAAGTCGACATCACACCGGGGCACTGCCTCGCCTGTGTTGCCAAACCGATTACAGAAGTAAATTTAGAAGCTTGATCGATTACCCGTTTTCCCGGATCGAATTTGAGGCGCCACATGTACAGCAAACTGCTTTTCATTACCTTGATCATCATCACTCTTACCGGAGCAATTTACTCTACAGATGAAGCCTCGGATCAAGCCTTGCCCACCGGTCCAGGTTTCGATCCCGCGAAAGTGATCGGACCTGTGGAATGCATCGAGTGCCACAAGCACTCCGGAGGCGTCTGGGAACAAACACCTCATCACGAGTCGATCACCGGGGTACACAGAAGCAAGGAAGGCCAGGACATTGCCAAAGCGATGAAGATCAAGCGGATCACGAGGGAGAGCCTGTGCATCGACTGCCACGGTACGGCTCAGCAATCAGGAGAGAAGATTATCCTGAGTTCCAACGGTATCTCCTGCGAATCGTGTCACGGCGCAGCGGCCGACTGGATGAAACGGCATGGTGAATTCAGCGGCAAGCAAGAGGGTGAAGAAACAACCGAGGAGATCGCTGCACGCTGGAAAGAATCTGAAGCAGCAGGAATGCTACGCCCATCGATGATCCTTGAAATCGCCAGGAACTGTGTAAGTTGCCATGTCGTCCCACACGAAGATCTTGTAAACACCGGCGGGCACTCTTCAGGAAGTGATTTCGAACTGGTCTCCTGGAGTCAGGGGATCGTTCGTCACAACAACTTCCATTCCAAGGGGAAAGACAACAAAGTAGCTTCCATCGACAAGCGAAGGCTCTTCCACATCATCGGCATCATGGCGGAAATGGAAATCGTCCTGCAGGCCGTGTCGACGGCCAAAGGGAAGGGCAATTACGCCGTCAAGAACGCCAAGCGGTTCATCGTACTGAGAAAGAAGCTAGATGCGGTGAACAAGGCCATCGACAACCCCCAGATCCAGGAGGCCATGGCAGCCATTGCCAACCTCAAGATGAGTTTGAAAAACCAGGACGCCATGGCAACAGCAGCGAAACAGATCACAGCCTCAGTGGTTGCATTCGCAGTTCTTAACGACGGCAGTTCTCTTGAAGGCGTGGATCCCCTGCTCGCAAAAGCGGAGGACTATCGCGGCGTGAAACCGGGGGCAAAGTAATACTCCTGGAACAAGTGACCCACGATGGATGATCAGGAAATCAGAGTTGATCGACCACAAAGATGGGATCAACCATTCGGTGGCCAATTACTGCCGGACCATCTCGTGGATTGGGCCCTGACCGGGACAGTCCTCTCCTTTGCCTGCACCGATTTCCAATCCAGTGGCGCAACCATTACCGAGATCCTCAAGAACGATGCCCGTCTGATTGAATATCAACCTGGTGATATCATCCTCCGGAAGGGCGATTACGGCGGATCCGTTCTCTTCGGACTGACCGGTTCAATCCATGTGCTGACGGATTCCACTGGAGATAGTGTCCTGCAGACCCGGAAGATGTTGAAGAAACGAACATGGTGGCAGGCGGTCTCTCAGTTATGGAAAAACTCCCGTGAGCCCGAATCAAGAAGCGATGCAGGCGCGGCATTTTCCACCATCGATCAGATGGAATTGATCAGGCGCTCACGTTCAATACCGGGTGACATCGATCAATTCATCCAAAAGTACAACTCAGTTGAGATTCCGATGGGTAGGTCGATCGGTGAAATCGCAGCCCTCAGAAGATCCAACAGAAGCGCGACCGTTTTCGCAGCCAAGAAAACGACCTGCATCGAGGTTCGATTACAAGGAATCCGTGACATCTGTCGAAAGTCCAGGATGTTTCGAGAGTACCTCGAGTCAGAGGTAAGAACTCGTTCTTTAGGAAACCTGTTCTCCGAGATCCCTCTCTTCCACAAGATTCCTACCACTGATAAGTCAAAGATACTGAGTGTCGTCCGATTCGAACGCCATGGTAATGAGCACTGGAATCATGGCCTCCGGTCGGTAATGGGAAACAAAGATGCACTTCTCGCGCAGGAAACACCGGTCGTGAAAGCGGGCTGGCGTCTCGATGGTTTCTTTTTGCTGTTAAACGGTTTTGCTCGCATTTCCAGGACCAGTCACGGAGCCACCGAAACCGTGGATTACTTGAGACCTGGAGATATTTTCGGTATGGAAGAATTGATCGAGGCGATGGACTCTGATCGTACTCCTGTAGCCACCAAAGATTTTCACTGCATCGGATCCACCGATTTACTTCTGATCTCGACTTCTGCTTTCCAGAAATATATTCTTCCACATATCTCCAGGGAAGATCTCCTCAAAAACTTCAGCCGCCCTGAACGTGAAATCGATATCTCGAAGAACACTCTGGAATTTCTGGTCAATCATCGAACCATCAATGGTAACCAGGCGATGATCATCGATCTCAATCGTTGCACAGATTGCGACGACTGTGTCAAAGCTTGCGCCACGACTCACGATGGAAATCCCAGGTTTATCCGTGAAGGGTATCGTCACGCACAGTTGATGGTCGCATCCGCGTGCATGCATTGCTGTGACCCTGTGTGCCTCGTCGGATGTCCTACCGGAGCCATCCACCGTGAACTTTCCAGTGGCAATGTCATCATTCAAGAATCCACCTGTATCGGGTGTGCTACCTGCGTAGATGCTTGCCCGTACGACAACATTCGCACGGTGGAAATCAGAGATGCTGTGGGAAGACCCATCATCGATACGGTCTCAGGGAGTCCCATCCTCAAGGCCACCAAGTGCGACCTCTGCATCGACCAGCCAGCCGGGCCTGCGTGTGTCAACGCTTGCCCACATGATGCCCTTCATCGGGTCAATTTTGGGGATCGAGATCTTTCCGCAGCCCTGTGGAAGAAGTCCTGATGCTCAACCTGAGAACTCCTTCGATCGGCATGATCATCTTCGTCGCAGTGGCGGTCATCGTCTTCAACTATGGTCTTCATGTCAGCAGTCGATCTCTCGGAGATCTGGCCATGACCAGTGGCTGGTTCCTCCTGGCCAGTTTCCTGCTACTGGGCCTGTACGGGTTGCGAAAGAAATTGCCCTTCCTGCCCCTGGGCAAGACCTCGACATGGTTGATGCTTCACCTGGCCACGGGATTTCTCGGTACTTACTTCTTTCTCGAACATACGGGTTATCGAATCCCCACCGGAACTTTCGACATCCTGCTGTGGATCGGATACGCCATCATCATTCTCAGCGGTTTCTCCGGCTGGTTTCTGATGCGAACGATTCCTCAACCACTGAGAGAATCGATGCACCTGCTGCCGGCGAGGATCCATGGAGAACTCGAGACCTTGATCAGTAAGGCGGACGCTGAGATCAAAGAACTCAGGAGTTCCGCACCCAACAGTACATTTGAATCGGTCTACCTCTCCGTTCTCAGACCCTTTTTGCACAGCGGTCCAGGCTTCCTCCCCAAGGGCTCCAAGGAGAGTCGCTACCTACCTGCTGATATTTCATCGCGGTACTCGAGGTCCATCAATTTCTCGCAACTCGAACCCGCCAGCGTGGAAAACCGAGTCCACCAGCTCATCCTCAGGAAGTCCGAACTGGATCGACAACTCCGCTTGCAACGATGGATGCGAGGCTGGCTACTGATCCATCTCCCTGTCACCGGATCGATGGTGATCTTGATTGGCTTGCACATTCTTGTGGTCCACACCTTTGCTGCTGGATCGGGGGGGTGATGCAGAAGAACCGCAGCCCGTTCGATTCAAAAGTGGTCAAGTATCTCCGACCCAATCAGCCATTTCAGTGCGGTCGACCCGGAGATCCCTGTGAACTGGGACCCACTACCAGCGGCCGCTGCTCCGCTCCCGATGGTCGATGCAATCCTGTTCCCAGCGAGGAGAAAACCCGGCAGAGATGGTTCCGAGCAGCGATCCTGTTGACGCTGGGGATTGCCCTCATCGCCTTTTCCAGAAACGACTTCACGATACTCGATCCCGGCACCCACAGTTCGTTCCACTCACACCTCGACTGTGCGAGTTGTCACGACCAGGTCGATCTCATCTCTGTCGATTTTCTCCGTCGGGGACTGCTGAGCCAGGGGGAATCACATGCCACCATGAAGTGTCTCGACTGCCACGTGATGGGGGAACATGGAGCCAAACCGCACTCGATAGCACCAGAGTCTCTGAGTCTACTCACCGATGGTCTATCGGACTCTGGCCATCCCATTGAAAACGTGGCGTGCGCTCGGTGCCACGAGGAACATCGACCGCAGGAATCCACCAGATCCATCCACGACGCACGCTGTCAAACTTGCCACCAGCAGCAATTTCCTTCCTTCGATGACGGGCACCCTGAATTCAGCAGTACTTATGGGCAGCCGAAAAGGGCGATCCAGTTCGATCACGGCGATCATGCCAGGAAGCACTTCGCCGAGTATCCCGACCGGGCACCGGAGTCCTGCGATGACTGCCACATCCTGGGGCCGGACCGCCACAGAATGGCGGTGCAGCCCTTTGCCACATCCTGTGCTCCCTGCCACGCCGATTCCATCAGTGGGCATGGACCCACCGGTAAGGACCGAGGCATCGAATTTCTATCGATCCCCTCACTGGACAGCGAGGCACTATCCCAAAATGGAAAAGACATCGGAGCCTGGCCAACAGTTGGATCCGACTTTCCCCGAGGATGGAGTCTGAGATGGATTCGAGATGGAATGTCGGTAGATACCGATCTGGAGGCTCTCTCCGGAGTTGAACTGTATGACCTGGAAGACCAACCCGATGAGGTGTTGGCTGCGACCCAGAAAATGGCTCTCCACTTCAAGAACGAACTCAGGATAGCACTCGACTCGGATCTGGAGAGTTTCATCCGTTCACTGGTCTCTCCAGCCGAGGAAATGGACGTGGACCTGGCACAGATCTCTCGACTCTCTGGCAAACTTCCCCGTTCCCTTCTGGAGCAGGCGAGAGCCTCGTGGTTCCCTCCACCAGAAGAGCAGGGCGTCATCACCCCGGAGTCTTCTACTGAAGATGATTCGAGCAGCGATCAGAATGACGATGACTTACTCGCCGATGACGACGACGACCTACTCGCAGATGATGATGATCTGCTGCTGGAGGAGAGCCCCCCTGTAGGTCTGGCCGTAACGGATCGAGACGAATCCAGTATTACCAGGAGTGGGGGAACCATCTCCGCCATCGATCCAGACAAGTGGGCTAATGCCGGTGGCTGGTACTTCGATGCGCCTTCAATTCGCTACCGACCAGTAGAACATGCCGATCGGTTCATCCAGGAGTGGGCCACTCTGGAGGCGAAGTCCGGCGGCAAGGACCCCGATTCGGAGTCGATCTTCCAGCAAGTGTTCGGGCCACTGGCAGCGGGGAACTGCGCAACTTGTCACGTCGGAGTCCAGCACGATGAACCGAAGGTCCGCTGGTCTCCAGAATCGATGCGCCCTCCATCGTACCCACAGGCGACACACTTTTCACACGGTCCACATGTTCTGTCAGGGTCCAGTGCGACTTGCCTCAGTTGTCACGAAATGGCCATCGATCCACACCTGAGCAACGACTGGAAGTCGATCTCCAGAAATACCTGCACCGAGTGTCATGGGCAGCAGGTTCAATCCGGATGCACCACCTGTCATGAATACCATGTCGGTCCCCGCAGTCACCTGATCAATTCAGCCAGGATCGACCAACTGAATCTTCCTCAAAAGCAATGAGCCTCAGCGAGCCTCGCTCCACCGCTCGATTCGAGTCAGTGCCTCGTCCAGAATCTCCTCACTGGTGGCAAAGGAGAGGCGTATATGTCCTCTCGCTCCGGCACCGAACCAGCGTTCCTCTCCCGGCACCACAGCAACGCGCGCCTTCGTCTCCAGCTGCCCGGCCAACTCCGTTTCGCTCATCCCAGTCGCTCGGATCTCGGGAAACAACAGATAGGTCCCCTCCGGTTCAGGACAACGAAAACCGTCCAGGGCATCGAGCCTGGAGGCCCCGATCTGACTCATCTTTCTGAGATGATGGAGAAATCCCACTCGCCACTCCTGGCACTCTCGCATCGCGGCCTGTGCGGCGACCTGTGAGACCACGGATGCTCCAAAGGTGGTTCGGAGGGCACCCGAGGCCTCCAGCACCTGATCCGCCAGGGTGTTGCTGCCACAGTGAATGAAGCCGATGCGGAACCCTGCGAGACCATAGGTCTTGCTGAACCCGGAGACCGTGATGGTCCTTCGTGCCACTTCGTCACCGAGTGAGCCGATACTGACCATCGGAACATCACCAAGGATGATGTCGCTCCAGACCTCATCACTGATGATCAGCAGATCGTGTTTCACGGCGAGGGAGGCGATCCTCTGCAATTCCTCCCGGCGAAGAACCCTGCCGGTCGGATTGTGTGGATTACAGATCAGGATCGCCCGGGTTCGAGGTCCGATCCGTTGCTCCAGAACTCCATCGGGAAGCGCTCCCGTACCGGGCTGGAGTGGACAGCGCAACACCTCCGCTCCCGCCTGCTCGGAACAATGAGGCAGCAGAAAATCGACGGGGTCAAATGTGATCGCCTCGTCCCCTGGAGAGAGTACCGCTCGACAGGCGGCCCACAGTGCCGCCGCCGCACCGTCAGTGGCCAGAACCTGATCCGGATGAGCTGGAACGCCACGTTCCTCTAGCATCGAGGAGACCGCCTCGCGGAATTCCACCAGACCCCTCGGGGGCCCATATCCCAGCAATCCATCGGAGACATAGGAGGTCACCGCGTCGATGATCTGCGGAGCCACTGGGAAGTCGGGGTCCGCCGCTGTCAGCGGGATGACATCGGAATCCACCTCAGCCCAACGGAGGTTGAAAGCTCGCTGGCGTAGCAGCGGTCGATTCACTTCATCGGAAGAGAACCTCGCTGGAGATTTCTCGGAGTTCAACGATGATCCTCCCGGATGTTGTGGGCCGCTCAGGAGCAGATGGGAACCAACTGTTGCCGATCAGAGGAATGCCTCAGAAACTGGGTTTGCATCCGACGGCCCATGTAGAGTCGTGCCTTCAGGATCGGCTTCCTCATCCTGGAAAACTCCCCGAGAATCCCCGGAAGATGATCCGAATCGATGTCAGCGTCGCCATTCTGATCGAGAAGACTGCCGATGGCGAGGGCATCCTCGATGGCGGATCCAGTGCCCTGGCTGGTGAAGGTCAGCAGTGGATGGGCCGCATCGCCGATCAGCAGCACATTACCACGATGGAATGTCTCCGGTAAATCCCGGTCAGTGGTTCTCCACAGGTGAACATTGCCCAGGTCAGAGCCCAGGATGATTTGTGTTACCGGATCAGGAAACTGACCCACCAGTGCTTCCAACCAGCGAGCGCGCTCTTCCGAACCGGTGAGACATTGCGGCCAGCGTCGAGGATCGCACTGGATGTACCAGACCACTGAACGATCCGAAGTCGGTACCATTCCGATGGCCAGTCCACCCTCCTGAGGGATGATTTTCAGGGCCCGACCCAGCAACTCCTCTGGAACTTCACCGTGATAGCTGCCGACCAGATCGACACTTTCCACCGAACGAAGATCAGGACCGGGGTTCCACTGCTGGCGAACCCGTGAGCGAACCCCATCGGCGCCGATAAAGAGATCTGCCTCGACCCGGCTACCATCCTCGAAGATCGCGGCATTCGCCAGACCATCGACGGACGATTCAAAATGGCAAAAGGAATCCCCTTGGTGCAGCAGTTGTGGATCCAACGCAGAGGTGAGTAGGTTTTGAAGTTCAGATCTCTCCACTCCCGTCGTCTGCTGAAGATCTCTGCAGACGATCGACTGGTTCTTCTCATCGCGGATCTCGAACTGATCGACAGGACTACCCAGTCGATCTACAGCCAATCCCAGGGACATCAGGCCGTGACGAACCGAGGGGGTCAGGAGCATGCCAAAACCACCGACACGACCGGTCGATCTTCGTTCATGGATCGAGACATCATGGCCACCCTGGCTCAATCTGAGCCCGGTAGCCAGCCCAGCGGTACTGCCTCCAATAATTGCGATTTTCATCTAGTTGACCGGTCCTTTCGGGACAATTCGCCACTCCCATTACCGATGAATCCGGAACCCTCAGCAAGATGGACCCGAATCGACCAGATTTTCCAGGAATGGGCCGCAGAGAGACTGAGAAACCCCTCGGAAGCGATTCTTGCTTCTCCGGAGCGCCCCGTGGTTCGCTCTCGAAGCGAACCGGAACCCGATCGACTCTCCCCAGCGCCACAGCGGGAAGGAGGGAGGAGATACGGAGACCTCACACTCGGAATAGTCGAAGATGTAGGCCATACTCGGGGAACTGCTGAAATGGGGGTCATGCATCTGTGACAGGTTCCGACCACCAGTGCCAGCGGCGCCTCGGTAGTGTCGATGATCCGAAACTTCGACCCTTCAACCGATATCTCGGGTCATCGAGGAACACTTTTCGCAGGTCATGAATTCGCAAGAAACCCTCAGGAGATCACAGATGTCAGATCAATTTTCGCTGTCGGGTCGTACCGTTCTCATCACAGGTTCCAGCACCGGACTGGGCAAGGCGATGGCACACACCTTCGGTGCTGCCGGAGCTCGAGTGGCCATCAACTACCACAACAATGTCGAGCGTGCCGAGGAGACCCTTGCGGGATTCCGCGATGCGGGTCATGAAGGAGCGCTGTTCCGCGGAGATGTCACCGACGAAGCCGATGTAAATCGACTCACCGCCGAAGTGAGTGAGACCCTTGGACCCATCGACATCGTCGTCATCAATGCCACCCCAGCGCAACCTCTGATGCCGATCGAGGAGTACGATTGGGAATTCTACCAGTCGATGATTGATTTCTTCATCAAGAGTCCCTTCCTGCTCGCACGTGCCACCATTCCCCACATGAGAAAGCAGAAGTCTGGAAGGATCATCAACATCGCCAGTGAGGTCTTCACTCGTGGCCTGTCGCCATTCAGCGCCTATGTCGCCGCAAAAGGTGGGCAATTGGGCTGGACCCGCAGCATGGCCAATGAACTGGCCCCCGACGGCATCACCGTCAACGCCATCTCGCCCGGCTGGATTCCAGTCGAGCGGCACGAAAATGATCCTGAAGAAGAGAAGCAAGGTTACTTCGATGTGATTCCGATGCAACGGTGGGGGGTTCCCGCCGATGTCGGTGGAGCAGCGGTTTTCCTGGCGAGTGAAGCGGCGAGCTTCATCACGGGACAGAACATCCACGTCAATGGCGGCGTCTGCCTGCCCTGATCTCGATTAGAGGAGGATCCCATGAGAAATACTGTCGCAATCATCATCGCACTGGCCCTGATCGGCTACCTCGCATATTCCTTCAAAGGGTCGGTGGTTCCACCGGACGCCAATGCCGCGCCCAGGCTCGCATTCGTCACCAACGGAGTCGCCGACTTCTGGGTCCTGGCAGGCAAGGGTGTCCAAGATTCCGCATCCGAGATCGGGGTCTATGCCACCTTCCACATGCCCCCCGATGGACTGGCGGATCAAAAGCGAATCATCGAGGACTTGATGGTCAAAGGTGTCGACGGTATCGCCGTCAGCCCCATCGATCCGGTCAATCAGACTCCCTTCCTCGATCGTATCGCCGAGCAGACGCTGCTGATCACCCACGACTCCGATGCCCCCGATTCCAAACGGATCTGTTTCGTTGGAGTCGACAATTATGAAGCGGGAAGGATGTGCGGCGAACTGGTCGAGGAAGCACTGCCCAACGGCGGCAAGGTGGCCATCTTCGTCGGCCGACTCGAACAGGACAACGCAAGACTGCGCCGCCAGGGTGTGATCGACCAGATCCTCGGTCGTGAATGGGATTCCAGCCGCTACGACAAGCCAGGTAAGAAGATTGCGGGCAACGGCTTCGAAGTGGTTGCGACCCTCACCGACCAGTTCGATATGGCCAAGGGAAAGGCCAATGTCGAGGACATCCTGTCGCGTCATGATGACATCGCCGGTTGCATCGGCCTCTTTGCCTACAACACTCCACTGATTCTCGAAGCACTCGAACAATCGGGGCGAAGCGGCAAGGTCAAAGTCATCAGTTTCGACGAAGATGAGCGCACTCTACAGGGCATCATCGATGGCACCGTTCACGGTACCATCGTGCAAAATCCTTACGAGTACGGGGCCGCATCGATGCGACTTCTGAAAGCGCTCACCTCTGGCGACCACTCTGGTATTCCAGAAAACGGAATCTTCAAGGTTCCCGCCAGAACCATTCGCAAGGCCGAAGTCGAATCGTTCCGCAAGGATATGCGCAAGAAACTGGGCAAGTGACATCTAGTGGACCCCTCATCGAAGCTTGTTCGGTGACCAAGCGGTTCGGCGGTGTCTGTGCAGTAGATGCCGTTTCCCTGTCGATACGAAGCGGCGAGATCACCGCCATCATCGGAGAAAATGGCGCAGGGAAGAGTACCCTGGTCAAGCTCCTGTGCGGTGTTCACCAGGCCGATGAAGGCGAAGTTCGTATCGACGGCCAAGCGGTGGCGTTGCATGGTCCAGCAGACGCTCGCTCTCACGGGATTGCCCACATTCCCCAAGAACTCGAACTCTGTGACGCGATGTCAGTGTCACAGAATCTGCTACTCGGGTCCGAACCGATCGGACGATTTGGCCTCATCGATGAGGACGAATGCCTGCGCCAGGCGCGCAACTCTCTCGAAAAAGTGTCCCTCAAAATACCTCTCGATGTTCCGGTACGGGACCTCGGTCACGGGCAACGACAGCTGCTCGCCATCGCCCGAGCACTCGATGGCGATGCTCGTGTGTTGTTCCTCGATGAACCCACCGCCACTCTCTCTCCGGCAGAAACCAGCATCCTGCTCGATCAGATCGATGCGATGAAGACCGCCGGAGCCGCGATCGTACTGATCACTCATCGACTGGCCGAGGTGGAGCAGGTGGCGGATCGGGTGATGGTGCTGCGTGATGGTCATCCTGTCGCCTCCCTCGCAGGAGATGAGATCAAACGTTCTGAGATGGTACGCCTGATGGTCGGTCGAGATCTGAAACCGATCGAAGAACAGGAAACCACCTCGGGGGAAGTACGACTGCTGATCGAGGATCTGACCAGTTCAGCCCACTCCGATCCCATTCATCTCGAGGTGAAAGCTGGAGAGAGGGTCGCCCTGGCGGGACTGGTCGGGGCCGGCCGAAGTGAACTGCTCGAGGCGCTGTTCGGTTTACGCGATCGAACCGGAGTCGTGGAGGTCGACGGAATTGCCGTCCCTCCTTTCGATGCCGCAAGGTCGGTCGAGATGGGACTGGCACTGGTCCCGGAGGAACGCGCTTCTCAGGGACTGGCTCTCCAGATGACTGTCGAACAGAACGCCGTCCTGCCCGGCATTCACCGCCATGGTCGCACCTTCGGCTGGCTCGAGCGCCGTGCCGGCGAGCAGGTCGCCAAGCAACTGGTGAAGAGCCTCGATGTGCGCCCTGCTGCGACTGATCTGGCCGTTTCAGATCTATCCGGTGGAAACCAACAGAAGGTGGTGATCGGCAAGTGGCTCGCCCTCCACCCGGGAGTCCTGCTGCTCGATGAGCCGACCCGAGGAGTCGATGTCGGTGCGCGTGAAGAACTACACCAGCGACTGATACAACTGTCGAAAGATGGAGTGGCGATTCTCTTCTCTTCGAGCGAGATGGAGGAGGTACTCGCTCTTTCCCACCGCGTTGTGGTACTGCACGAGGGACGGATCACCGGTACTCTCACCACCAGCACCACTAGCGAGGAACAGATCATGGCCCTGGCCACCGGAGGAGATCCACGATGAGAGATGAGCGAAAACTGCTCGGCATCCTGGGAGTGCTGGTGGCGGTGGCGATGGTGACAGCACTGTTCAGCCCATCCTTCGTCAGTGCTTACAACATCGAGAACCTGCTTCGAAGAAGTGCCCTGTTTGGCATCATCGGCATCGGTGCTTCGCTGGTCATCATCACCGGTGGTATCGACCTCTCCATCGGATCATTGATCTGCCTGGTCGGCTGCCTCACCCCATGGCTCATCACCGTGGTCGGCGTAACTCCCTGGCTGGTGGTGCCAGCATTACTGATCCTCGCCACGGCGCTGGGTACGTGCCACGGCATGCTGGTGACACGATTGAAGTTGCAACCGTTCCTGGTCACTCTCTGTGGCCTGTTCATCTATCGAGGACTCACCCGAGGGATCTTGGCCGACAACACGGTCGGATTCGGCACCGAAGGAAGCGCATTACGCTCCCTCGGAAATGGCCGAATTCACCTGCCAGGAATCGATGGATTTGCTCTACCCTCTCCACTGGTGATTCTCATCGTCATCGCAGTGATCTGCTGGCTTCTTCTGAACAGAACCGTCTGGGGGCGACATCTAAAGGCGATCGGATGCAATGAAACCGCCGCTCGTCACTGCGGCATCGCGGTCGATCGGGTCAAGGTTGGAGCCTACGCCCTGTGTGGTCTATTGACCGGCATCGGGGGGCTACTATTTGTACTCGACACCGGCTCCGCACAACCTTCCAACTTCGGCAACTTCTACGAGTTGTACGCCATCGCAGCGGCAGTACTGGGGGGCTGTTCATTGCGTGGCGGAGAAGGCTCCATCATCGGTGTGCTGATCGGAGCCACGCTGGTTCAGGTCCTTCGCAATGCGATCGTGCTGATCGACGGCATCCCTGACTCGATAGAGTTCGCCGTCATCGGTGGAATCATCTTGATTGCGGTGATCGCCGACGAGACGATCCGGCGCTTCACGGCAGCCAACAAATCATTGAAATGATGGACCCACAAAGAACTTTCACCATCTCACCTAGATGACGGCCTTCACCATCCACCCCTCAAGGGAACCGATGGATATTGCGATGGAGTCTGGACTGAAGCCTCCCGGTGACCACCTCTATCCGCCAGCAGGACCACCGGTATCCCGGATTTCGATCGATCAGATGGACCGCACGGAACCGGGTACCGTCATCCCATCACTTCACCAGTTCTCCATCTTTATTCGCCCACTCACCCTGTACCGAATTCAAGAAGTCGAGGTATATTGACGCTGGTTTCGGCTCATGAAGGATGCTCGAACCGGAAATCAGAGGAAGCGCGAATGGGTTCGATCCCCCTGCAACCACTCGGAATTAGATCTGGAGATGTAATGCGTTGGATTTCATACCTGATCCTGATGATCTCGATGGTCACTCCATTCCAGCCAGTGAATGGCCACCAGGAATCAGTCTCCGACAAGGATCCGGCGAAACAATTACTCGCCCGATTGAGCGGGACCGACTCCTCTGACAAGGAAAATGTTCTGGATCAGGCGCTCGCCAGTGATGGAGAACTGGTCTTGGCGGTCCTGTCGCAGGTCGTCGATCGCAATGCGACTCGCGGTACCGCAGTAGAGTGGCAACAACTCTTGAACTCCGATGTGGCAGCTCGGTCTTCGATCCATGGACTGGTGATGCTCGCCGCTGCCCCCGGGAGGGAACAAAAGAGTGCCCAACTCGGAGCCATCCTTACCCAGCAATACGCTGGCACTGCTGTTGACGGCGTCTCCAGATTTCTCGCCAGAATGCTCGGTTCACTAGGAAACTCCGTGGCCGTCGATGCCTTGACCCACTCGATCCAGTCCGATGATCCCTGGTCCGATGAAACGATTCGCTCGCTCGGGTCGATCTCAGGGGAAACGGCACAAAAGGCTCTCGTCTCCTTGATGCTCGATGCACCCACTCGCTGGAAGCCTGCCATTGCACAGGCCTTGTCATCCAGGAACGGCTCTGCAGCGGTGATTGGAGTGCTCGAAACAGCCCTGAAGGAAGAAGATGATGAGCGAGTACAGCTCGCAGCGCTCGATGCCCTGGTGGCACTCGGCGCCGCGGCAGCGATGAAACCTGCCATCGATCTGCTCCTCGCCGCGGATCCCGATCAGAAGGGGGCTCACTCTCAACGGGTCATCGAACTGGCGCAGCGCCTCGATGCAAATCACCATGAGATCTATGCCCGCAACCTGCTCGATGCACTCTTGTTGACATCCGGGGTCCCCGAGAAGAGACGTGTCATTGCCACTCGACTACGTCAGCAATTGGGTTCCTGGAAGTCACTCTTCGATGGATCCAGCTCAAAGGGCTGGATCGGACACACCGATGGCTATCAGTTCTCCGCAGGAGAGATCCAATGCACTGCAGGCAACGGTGGAAACATCTATACCGAGGATCAATTTGACGACTTCATCCTGAGGTTCGAATTCAAACTCTCGCCAGGAGCGAACAACGGACTCGGGTTGAGAACACCATCATCAGGAGACGCTGCCTATGCCGGAATGGAAGCACAGATTCTCGACAACTCTGCCGACAAGTGGGCCAACCTGAAACCCTATCAGTATCACGGCAGCATCTATGGAGTGGTTCCGGCCAGACGTGGATTCCAGAAACCGGTCGGAGAATGGAACCAGCAAGAAGTTCGCTGTGATGGTCGCCAGGTGAAGATCATCCTCAATGGACAGGTCATCATCGACGCCAACCTGGATTCCGTCAGCGTGGGGGGGACCATCGATGGTCGTGAGCACCCCGGCTTGAAGAGAGCATCGGGGCACATCGGGTTTCTCGGACACGGAGATGCCGTGGCCTTCCGCAAGCTCAGAATACAACCATTGAACCGGTCCGGTGATTCCCAGCAGGGCGAGTAATTGAAACAGGAGACCTCCGATCATCGATCAAAGGTCTCCCTGGAATTGTACTTCAGCAATCACTCATGCATCGACCACAACGTCGTCGGTCCAGCGGAGCGAAGGCCAAATCTGGGTTCCCATTGCTGGGATTGTTATCACCTTGATGGATCAAAATCAGAGAGTTGTATCAACGACCGCACGAAGTAACTCCGAGACTGTATTCGAGATCCCGGAAGAAGATCGACCTCATAACTCTGACTGAATCTATATTTCCACACAAAGCAAACTGGAGGCTGATTGAATTGTCTATATTGGAATCAGGTCATCCGGTGGCTCACTGTTTTGCTCCTAGCTTCGATCTTGCAAGCAGTATCTTGATATTTCCGCACCACAACTACGCCATCGTTCGACTGATTTCTTTCTATTTGATATCAACGAATGTTGATTTAAAGAACCTCTTCCACGCTCAATATTCGACTATGAAAGAGTCCCTCTCTCAACCCATATCTACCAGATACACTTTGTTCACATTTGACATCTATGGAAATAGATCGATTCCACGACACTCCGGCTTTCTCACCAGAGAAATCTCTTCTTGTACGAACTCAGCAACGATCATCGGTCACCATTTCAGAGCGGATTCCCTGGGAAATATCCCAAATATGCCATTCCTTCCGCCCTTCCTGCTTGATTCATCCTCTCCACACCCGGAGAGTGTCGGTAGTCTTACCCCCAATTACCGATCCACAGGAGAATCATGTCCAACACCAGAACTGCAGCCATCACCCTCAAAGGCAACCCATTCGATGTGATCGGTCTGCCGCTCGCCGTGGGCGATATGGCGCCAGATTTCGTCCTTCTCAACACCAGCCTGGATGAGGTTTCCCTTTCCTCCTACGAGAGTAAGGTTCGAATCATCGCGACTGTTCCTTCTCTCGATACACCTGTCTGCCAGCAGGAGACCAAGCGCTTCAACGAAGAGGTTGCAGGCAACGATGCCGTCGAGGTGATGGTGGTGAGTGCAGATCTTCCATTCGCCCAGAAACGCTGGTGTGGATCGGAAAGCATTGAAAATGTCACGGCTCTCAGCTGCCATCGCTCTGCTGCATTCGGAGAAGCTTATGGGGTTCAGATCGCCAGTGGTCCTCTCGAAGGATGCCTGGCCCGGGCTGTTTTCGTGATCGACGCGTCCGGTCAACTCACGCATGTCGAATACGTGACAGAAGTCGCGGATCAACCCGACTTTGCTGCAGTGCTCGCAGTAGCGACCCGCTGAATAAACTCCGCTAGATCAGGGTGCTCGGAGAGTCAGGTTGTATTCACCTGATTCTCCGAGGACGCGTCGCGGTACGATGAACCCTGTCTCGCTACCAGCCAGCGACGCAGAGGGGCAGGAATCAGCCACAGGATGAAGAGCAGGCTCTTGTAGATCACCCCGGGTACACAGTAGAGCTTCCCCTTGTCACAGGCTTCCAGAGCTTCTCGGGTCACCCGGTCCGCCTGTAGCCACATGTAGCCGGGCATCTTCGACATCTTCTCCCGGGTCCCGGTCACATCGTGAAACTCGGTGTAGGTGAAACCAGGGCATAGCGCAGTGACATGAACTCCACTGCCCTTGCACTCGAGGGCGAGGCATTCAGTGAACAGGTTCAACGCAGCCTTGACTGCGCCGTAGAGGGTGTGGCCTGCAGTTCCCGGCAAGAAACCTGCCACCGAGGACACCTGGATGATGCGTCCTTTTCCTCGTTGTTTCATCGCTGGAAGCAAGCGGTGGGTCAACTCACAGACTGCAGTCAGAAGGACCCGGATGAACTGTTCGTGCTGCTGCCAGGGCTGGGAGAGATAGGCTCCTGAAAGCCCGTATCCTGCGTTGTTGATCAGCACCTCGACCTCGACCGAGTCTCGTTCGAGATCGGCGACCAGATCTGAAACCGCCGATGGGTCGGACAGGTCCCGCCCTTCGACCCGGCAGTCGATGGAATGCTCACGAGACAGCTCGGCGGCGATCTTCTCGAGCCGATCGACTCGCCTGGCCACCAGCACCAGATCGAATCCTTTTCGGGCCAGTTGCTGAGCGAAGCTGAGACCAATTCCAGAACTGGCACCGGTCACCAGTGCTACAGGACGGCTCATCGGCGTGACTCACCTTCGTCCTGTTGTGGTTTTTTTGTCTTACCCCGTGCCGGACCATAGTGGCCATCGGGAAGCCGGGTAGCCCAGTGGTATTGGGGATCCTCCAGCAATGCAGTGATCCATGGATCCCGTTCCCGTACCATCTCTCTACTGGTCAATTCCCATTCGTGGGAGATCTGGCGAGCCCGCTCGGGGTCTGATTGTGCTTCCAGCAACGAAGTCAGCGCCCAGTAGAGATATTCGACCGCCATGCAGGGGTAATCGCAGCTTCGATCATCGTAGTGAAACCAGGCCTTCTCCGGGTATCGCCGAGGCACCGATCCGAATCGACCTCCTCTCGCTCGATCGAGACAGTCGCCCAGC
>Ga0302120_10000280_pt1 | contig 22028 bp, 15 predicted proteins | sample AG5_Bottom_MG_FD_203118 | JGI IMG/M metagenome (GOLD analysis project Ga0302120, IMG submission 203118) | Marine microbial communities from Western Arctic Ocean, Canada - AG5_Bottom | ecosystem: Environmental > Aquatic > Marine > Oceanic | place: Canada: Western Arctic Ocean | collected 2017-10-01 | reverse complement strand
TCTAAGGTGCATCGCGCCTTGATGGATATGGGGCAACCGATCTATCACTGCGATGATCCTACGGGCTACTACGACACGGCCGAGTCGTGGCTGGATCCAGGGGTGATGGCTCTTCGCTGGGAATTTGCGCTAGGCCTTGCTGGCGGAAAAGTAAAGGGGATAGAAATTCCTCCAAACTATTACGACAGCCTCCCACAAGAGGTCCCCCGGCTTTGGCAACACTATTTGACGGAGCACATTGTGCCCTCCGGCGCTGGAAAGCGCACGCGCAATGCGCTCTCCACTATCACCAACCAATACTTGGCGAAGGCGCGGGTTCCAGATTCCAGAGTTCTGGGTCCAGAGCTTGTCGGCCTTCTTTTGGGTTCTCCGGAGTTTCAGCAGCAATGAAAAGTAATCATTCTCCCTCTCGCCGAGATTTTTTGCGAACCGCAGGTTTGACGGCTGGATTTACACTTTGTCCGTCCAGTCTTGCTCTTTCTCGCTCGTCTTTTTCTTGGACAAAGAAAAAGCCGGGATCTCTGGTGTGCATTTATCTTCGTGGTGGTGCTGATTTTCTCAACATGATCGTTCCTTATCGAGATGATGCTTATCATTCGGCGCGGCCAACCATTGGGTTGCGCAAAGAAGATGGTGTGGTGGAGTTGGATTCAAAATTTGGATTGCACCCTGGGCTCTCTGCTTGGGAAAGCCTTTGGAAGTCAAAAAAACTTGCTCCGGTGGTCATGGTGGGATCTCCCCACACCACACGTTCTCACTTCGATGCGCAGGACTTCATGGAATTTGCCGCGCCGGGAGATCGGTCGGTGCGCACAGGCTGGCTAAACCGATACTTAGCGGCAACGCAGAAGAAGGGCGCATCGGAGTTTAGGGCGATGGCTTTGCAGAAACTTCTCCCTCGTTCCTTGAGAGGGAATTACCCGGTTCTCGCTGTACCCAGTTCCATGGAGAAAAAGAGGGGGGCAAAAACGCTGAGTCGATTTGAAGAATTTTATGGGGTCGGTGGAGGCGTGATGGAGGGCGACGAGTCCATGATGGATAGAGACGGAGACGTTGTTGTGAAGTCTGGAAAGGTGACGATCGAAACCCTTCGGCGGTATCAGGATCTGCTGGAAAAAGGGAAGTCTAGTGTGAAGTACCCAGGCGGAAATTTTGGAAAGAAGCTGCAGTCCATTGCAAAGGTTTTGAAATCCGGCTCAGGATTGGAAATTGTTGGCTTAGATTATGGCGGTTGGGACGATCATGCAGGCCAAGGCGGTGTGGAGGGAAATCACCATACACGCCTGGCGGATCTTGGAAATTCTCTAAAATTATTTTGTGACGATCTCGGCCCCGTTCTCGATACGACGACAATTCTTGTGATGACGGAATTTGGCCGCACGTTCCGGGAAAATGGAAACAGTGGCACGGACCATGGCCATGGTGGAGGCATGTTTGTGTTGGGTGGTGGTGTCCGCGGCGGCCGAATTCACGGAAAGTGGAGGAGTCTGACTTCTGATGGGCTGTATCAAGGCCGGGATTTGGCCGTCACCACAGATTTCCGAGATGTATTGGCCGAAGTTCTCCACGGCAGTCTTGGGTTTGAGCCTCCAAAGGGTTTCTTCCCCAACTATAGTCCCGGGCACCTGAACTTATATTAGGTTCCGTGTTCCCTGGCCCACGAGCTTGACCGATTCAGTATCTTGAGGGAATGGCATCTCTTCAACTTCCCCGTGGTGCGCGCTCAAAGGATTGGCGAAAAAAATCGGTTCGCCCTTTTGCCGAACCTGCGCTTTCGCTCCTTCGCTGCCCAACGGCGCCTTATGTAGAGAATCTTCCCCTTGCTTTTATTTGGCAATGGGCGAAAGAGCATGATTGGAAGGTGAAGGCAGACGCCGCCGGAAATTTAATCGTCACTGTTCCTGGAAAGAAGCGTGGAAAGCCGTCGGTAGCGTTGTTGGCTCACTTGGACCATCCAGCGATGCAGGTGGAGCGCGTGACCGAAGAAGGGTTGGTTCACGCCGCGTTTTATGGAGGGCACCCAGGGAGTCGTATGGTTAGCGGGAAAGTTCGTTTATTTCACCCAGAATCAGGGGATGGTCCTTTGCGCGCGGAAGTCGTGGGCGTCGGGAAAAAAGATGCAAAGACCGGCCGACTTCCTCTTCAATTAAAAATGATGGGCCGGGGGGAAGTTCAGGGGGGATGGCTTGGAGAATGGGACGTACCCTATGGCCTGACTCAAAAGACAATTCGTAATGTGGTCTGTGACAATCTTGCTGGCGCGGCAACCATTTTGGCTAGCATGGCGCTGGCTCAGAAGAATGGCCTGGATCGCCCTGTTCAAGCTTGGTTTACGCGGTGTGAGGAAAATGGTTTTGTGGGTTGCCTCGAGGGTTTGCGCCTCGGAAGTTTTTCGCCGGACACTCCGACCATTGTTTTGGAGTGTTCCCCTCAACTTCCATCTGCATTGCCCGGAGACGGACCCGTTCTTCGTGTAGGGGATCGGTCTTCTGTGTTTGACGCAGAACTTTGCGAGTCCCTTCGTTTGGCGGCCCTAGAGTTAGAGAAAAAAGTTCCTGGCTTCCAATGGCAAAGAAAACTGATGGACGGCGGGTCCTGCGAAGCCACTGCTTTGTGTGCCGACGGTCGACGGGCAGTTTGTTTGGCGATGCCCTTGCGGAATTACCACAATGTTCCCGATGACCGAACTTGTCAGGGTCCCCGTGCGGAAGAGATTGACCGAGAAGACCAAGAAGCCCTTGTCTTGTGGATTGCCACGCTTTGTTTGAACCCATCGTTGTTTCAAAAGCGTCGCGCCGACGTCGCGGCACGGCTCGAAAAGATTCGGAAAAACCGTTCTTCGGCCCTGTACACTTAAATCTCGTGTCGACCTTCTCCGTTCAAATCCCTGGTTCACAATTTCGTCGCCAAATATGGTTTTTGGCAACGTTATTTGTGTCGGCCTTTGTTCTGATATTGCCTTGGCATCTTGCGAGTGATCATCACATGGGCGTGGCGCATTCTCACGAAGGGGCTCACGTCGGTCAGCAGATCGACCCAATGTCAGAGGATGCTCCCGCAGAACTATTTCATGTAGTTGCGGAACATGCATGGTTTGCCCTTCCCGGGAAACAGACCAAAGAAAGCACGCAGAGGGTCTCACCCATTGCGCCTTCGGCTTCTTTCGTCTTTGTAGACAGGTTTAACGCGTGCCGTCGAGCACACCACTTTTTGTCTAACCCGAAAGAGCTCAGGCTGTCAGGCCTACAACGGTACCGCGGTCCACCGCTTTCGTGACTTTCCCCATCCGTGCCTTCGGGCGCGGTTTCCGACGCAGCTTTCGCAAGCCAAAGTTTGTGCGAAGATTCGTCAAAACAAGTCACCTAAGATCCCATGTCCGTTCTTCGCTTCATTCTCTTTCTTCTTGTTCCCGCGTTCCTTTGGGGCTGCGGCAATCACTCCCATAGTCATACTCCTGCGGAAAAACCAGAATCTGCAGAATGGCCCACGCGTGCGCAAACCATCTGGACCCAACACCACGAGTTCTTTTTTGAGAATGAGGGTGGGGTCGTGGGGCGGCCCACCTCGTTTGCGTTGCATGTCACTCGCCTTGCCGACGGCTCCCCAATCACAGAGGGGGCGTTGCAATTGCGCTTCCAAAACGCAGATCAAATATTGAATGTGGAGGTGCCTTCCCCCAGTCGGTCGGGAATCTATTTGGCACATGTTGAATTTCCGTCGGAAGGCTCCTGGTCTTGGACCGCGTCCTATCAGGGCGATTCTTCTCCTTTAGAGGCCGTTTCCATTTTCTTCAATGAATCTGATTTGCGGGCATCCTTGGGCGAGGCGGAAGGAGGAGAGAAAGGCATCACCATGTTGAAGGAACAGCAATGGCCAGTGCGTTTAAGGGTAGAGAGGGCAAGAAACCAAAAATATTCTCAGCGCATTCCAGCAACGGCACGCGTTACGACATGCCGTACTCACACGGCAAAAGTTCCCGCGCCTGTTTCGGGGGTATTGCTGCCCCCTCCTTCGCTTCCACGAACGGTTCTTGGGCAGCAGGTAAAGGCCGGAGACATTTTGGCTACCTTGAGAATCCCTTGGGTCGGTGCGAGCGCCATTGAGTACAAGACTTCGGTGGCGTCGGCGAAACAAGAGGTGAAACGCGCCCAAGCGGAACGAACGCAGATGACTACGGCATTCGCGCGTGTTGAGTCTTTGTACGCCCAAGAGGCGAAGTCCGCAAAGGACTTGGAAAAAGCAGAGTATGCCTTGCGCCGGGCCGAAGTTGCTCATGACGCTGCGCAGGAGATTTTTTCTGCGTGGACACAAGCGACCCCCGGCTCTCCCATGGAAATTTTATTACTTGCGCCAATTACAGGGCAGGTGATTCAAGCGCCAACGGCAAGCGGTGAGTGGGCACTGTCTGGGGAGCCACTTTTTTACCTTCAAAACCTGAGTCAACTTCACGTTTCGATTCGCGTGTCCGAGGCGGATCTTCCTCAGCTTGGACAATCCTTGCAGGCGGAGATTTCTCACCCCATTCCGGGTGAGCCCGCACTTTTTCTTCCAGGTCCCGAAGGGGAGTTGTTGCTCTCGGCGCCGAAAGTTCATCCGGTGACCCACTCTGCCGAAGTTCTTTTTGAAATACCAAATCCAGGGTGGTTACGTGCGGGCATGACGTTGCCGGCTCAAATCTCAACTGACTTTTCCCGCCAGGGTTTAATCGTTCCTTCTTCGGCAATCGTGCAGGATGCTGGAATTTCGGTCATCTTTGTGCAGACCGGCGGCGAATCCTTTGAACGTCGCCCGGTGCGCATGGGTGTACCCGACGGAGACCGGACAGAGATTCTTGAGGGCTTATCGGCCGGGGAGCACGTGGTTATTGATGGTGCTTATGTGGTGTATTTGGTTTCTCTATCCGGAACGATTCCGGAACATTCTCACTAGGGAGAAAAAAAGATGGACTTTTTCATTCGTTGGTCACTGCGTAACCGAGCGGTAGTTTTGGTTTGCGCCTTGGCATGTTCTGTTTGGGGCTGGCAAACAGCACTCCAGGCTCCCATGGATGTTTTCCCTGATTTAACTGCGCCCACTGTGACGGTGATTACGGAGACACCGGGCATGGCTTCGACAGAAGTAGAGAGTTTGGTGACTTTTCCCATTGAGTCTAGCCTGAATGGAGCATCTGGAATCCGTCGGGTGCGCTCCAGCAGTGCTGTAGGGATTTCTATTGTGAAGGCAGAGTTTGAATGGGGCACCGATATTTTTCGTGCACGACAAATAGTTACAGAAAAGTTGCGCCTCGTTGCAAGCGCCCTTCCGGAACAAACCGGAGAGCCTGTTCTTGCCCCAATTTCTTCCATCATGGGAGAAATTCTGTTTCTGGGATTAACCTCGGAGGGGGAAAATCTGCTTTCTACCCGCACGTTTGCAGACACCGTCTTACGCCGAAGGATTCTGGCGGTTCCTGGTGTGTCCCAAGTAACCGCAATGGGTGGGGGCGCACGGCAATATCAAGTTTGGCTTGATCCTATACGTCTTGAAACGTATGGAATTACGATCACTCAGGTTGCGGAAGCGCTTCAAGTGGCCAATGCCAATATTCCGGCTGGATTTATTGCACAGGGAGGAAGTGAATATTTAGTCACTGGAGTTGGCCGGTTTAGAAATACGGAGGACATCGCCATGCTGACTTTGGAAAGTCGTGATGGGGTACCGGTTCAAGTTCGTGACCTTGGCCAGGTAAGAGTCGGCGCACGACCTGCAAGGGGGACAGCAGCGGTGCAAGGAGAGTCCGCGGTGGTGATTAGCATTCAAAAGCAACCGGGCGTGAATACTTTGGATTTAACTCGGAGGCTGGATGAGATCTTGGATGAGATCCAAACACAGCTACCCCCGCAAGTGACCCTGCATCGAGACCTATTTCGTCAGGCTGACTTCATTGAAACCGCTCTGGAGAATATGCTCCGGGTGTTGCGTGATGGCGCATGGCTTGTGGCCTTCATTGTGGCTTTATTTTTGCTTAACCTAAGGGCAACGTTCATCACACTGACGGCTATTCCGCTTTCTTTGTTGGGCGCGGTCCTTGTATTAGATGCTCTGGGTGGAACAATCAATACAATGACTCTGGGCGGAATGGCCATTGCTATTGGTGCGCTGGTAGACGACGCGGTGATTGATGTCGAAAATGTATTTCGCCGACTTCGGGAAAATTCTACTTTGCCCAAGGAACAACAGCGAAGCTCCCTGCGAGTTGTTTGTGATGCAAGTTTGGAAATCCGATCATCCATTGTCTTCGCCACGCTCATCATCATTCTGGTTTTTCTTCCACTCTTTTTCTTGTCGGGCGTGGAAGGCCGCCTTCTTCAGCCGCTCGGTTTAGCCTACGTTTCTGCCTTGTCGGCATCCTTGCTTGTGGCGGTTTCCGTTACCCCGGTACTGTGTTCTTTGCTCATTCCGCATTCTAAGGCGCCCAAGGAGGCAAGGCATATTTCCGCGCTGAAAAACGCCTACAAGAAACTACTTCTCCCGGTCCTTCAGCGACCTTGGACTTCCGTTGGCCCTACTTTAGCTTGTTTTTCTCTTGCGGTGTTCGCACTGATTCCGTTGGGTCGATCTTTTCTCCCGGAATTCCATGAGGGGGCATTGACCATCGCCGCGGTGACCCTTCCCGGGACTTCATTAGAACAAAGCGATCAACTCGGAGGCCTTGTGGACCAAACCCTTCTTGCCTTCCCTGAGGTTGTTTCCGTTGCACGGCGCACGGGAAGAGCCGAACTGGACGAGCATGCCCAAGGGGTAGAGGTGACTGAATTGGAGGTCCGGCTTTCTATGCAAGATCGTTCTCGCGAAGACTTTCTTGCAGAATTGCGAAAGAAATTGAAAATGGTTCCTGGCATGGTTTTTACGATTGGCCAACCCATTTCACACCGCATTGATGACATGCTTTCTGGAACGCGCGCCGCGATTGCTGTGAAAATATTTGGACCAGATTTGCAGCAGCTACGCGAGAGGGCTCGGGCGGCAATGGAAGTGATGCAGCCTATTCCTGGTGTGGTGGACCTGGCAATGGATCAGCAGTCGGCCGTTCCTTCGTTACAAATAGAGTTTGATCGTGCCGCAATGGGCCGCATGGGGGTTTCTCCTCATGAAGCTTCCGCAACATTGGAGGCAGCCGTTCAGGGGTACAAGGCCACAGAGCTTCTAGAGGGGAACTTTCCCTTTGACGTTACTTTGCGCATGCAAATGGATGGCCCGCCACATTCTGCAATTTCCCGTGTCCCTGTTCTTGGAGGGCGAGACACGGTAGTCCCTTTGGGTGCGGTAGCAAGAATCATTCGAAGCGCAACACCAAACAAAATCACGCATGAGAATTTGCAAAGGAAAATGGTGGTGTCTTGCAACGTTTCTGGACGAGATTTGATTGCTGTGGTGGAAGACATTCGTCGTGCCGTTCAGCCACAATTTGACGGGGAAGCGGGCTATCGGGTTGAGTTCGGTGGGCAGTTTGAAAGCGCCGAGGCCGCACAAAAACGGATCCTTCTTCTGAGCCTGGCGATTATTTTAGGCATTGGTTTTTTATTGCGCATGGCCTTTGGGACGGGCCGTGACGCGCTTTTTGTCATGGCAAACTTGCCACTTGCTTTAATTGGCGGTGTTGCAGGGGTTTGGCTAGCCGACGGAATCCTGTCCGTCGGGTCTCTCATTGGGTTTATTACAGTGTTCGGTATCGCCACAAGGAATGGAATTATGTTGGTTTCCCATATTCGCCACCTGCAACTCCATGAAGGGGTTCGGGATCTCCGTGAAGCAGTTTTCCGTGGCTCCACAGAACGCCTCGTTCCCATTTTAATGACGGCATTTGCATCTGGCTTGGCTTTGGTTCCTTTGGCGATGGCCGGAGGAGAGCCGGGAAGTGAAATCCAAACACCCATGGCTTGGGTGATTTTGTTTGGTCTCATCAGTTCGACATTCCTCAACATGATAGTTGTGCCAGCGCTTTACTTGCGTTTTGGCCGGCCCGTAACGTTGGAGGTTGCCTAATGCGTATTCTTTTTCTCTTCCCTTTGATTGCCCTAGCTTGCGCATCCGCTGAGAAAGATACGGCGGAATTTCGCCCTTCCTTTTTGTGGAGTTCCCATCAAGAAACAGAGAGGCCGATGCTCCAAAGTGCCTTGTCTTTGGCCGACGCCTTGCATAAAGCGCGGACAAACTCTCCCGCATTGCGGGCCATGGCTTATCAGAGGCAAGCACAGATTGAGCGTCTTTCCGTGGCTGGGAGATGGAAGAATCCAGAAATTGGATGGAAGGCAGAGGGTCTACCCTTGGGGACTAGTGGTGGAAAGGAAGAGGTTCTTTTGGGTGTTCGTCAAGCCATACCTCTGGGCGGAGTGCTGTCAAAAACAGAGCGTCTCGAAGAGGAGAAGCTTCGCTCTCTTCAGCATCGCCAAGCTTTTTTGACGTTGGAGTTGGATTCAAAGGTTCGCGGTTTGTTTGCGTCGGCGTTGGTTTTTCAAGAAGCGGTTGTGCTCCAAGAACAAAGATTTGAAATTATAAAAAAACAAAGCGAGCTTCAGGCGGCTCTTGTGGAATCTGGGGAGAAGATCGGTGGGGCATGGGAGGATGCGAAAATGGAGCAGTCCCAGCAAGCATCCATTCTTGATGAAACTCGCCGACGCCATCAGATTGCGCTGGGTGACCTCGCACTTTTTTTGAATATCTCCACTTCGTCCTTCGTCCTTCGAGGGGATGTCGAGGAAGTTGTCGATTTCCCGAAATTAGAAATTTTGCTTCGTAGCCTGGAACATGTGCCCGTGCTGGCCGAAGCGATTTCCTCGGCACAAGTGGCAAAGATTCAGGCCGACCTCGCGGAAGCGCGGATGATTCCTGCCGTTCACCTTGAACTGTTCTATCGAAAGACGGATACCGGTCATCATGCCTTGGACGCAGGAGTTTTTCTTGAGCTTCCCTGGAACGGTCAAGCCGCCGCGCAAAGTCGTGCGCAAAGTGCAGAGGCATCGGCGGCCATGCAAAAGGTTCAGTGGCAATTGCAGGAAACGCGGATGGCGCTTCGTCGGCGATACACGGACTACACCCTTGCTTCAGCGCAGTGGAAAAAAATTCAAGAAGAAGTAATCCCTGCCTTAAGCAGGAAAACTCAAATTGCGGAGTTGCAGTATCAGGCTGGTGAGCATTCCCTTACTGAGGTCCTCCAGTATCGCGCGGATTGGGTGAAGGGGGAGATTGCGCAATTAAATGCTTGGAAGGAGGTATTGTTGGCTCTCGCTCACCTTCGCCCGTTTCTATTGAGTGAGAAGGATTAAGTTTCTGAGGCGAATACACCTGCGCCAAGGACCCCCGCATCATTTCCTAGGGGCGAAGCGAGTACGGAAAAGTCTTCTACGGTTCTGCCAAATGCTTGCTTCGCCGTGGTGGCCAACGCAGCCTCTCTGAGTAAGTCTGCACAGGGGCCTGCGCCACCACCTAAAACTAAAACTCGAAGATCCATCAGGAGGGCAACTTGGCCGAAGGCCTGGCCTAAGTATGACCCGGCTTGCTCGAAAACAGATTTGGCTTTGGAGTCTCCATGGCGCGCCGTGTCGGCAATCTCTGCGAGAGAACCGGGAATATTTTCCTGTTTAGCGTGGCGTTGCATGGCTGACGCCGATGCAACAGCTTCAAGACAACCTATGGTTCCACAGGCGCATCGGGCTTCATGACCGACTTTCATGTGTCCAAATTCTCCGGCTAAGCCCCCGGACCCGGTCCACAGTTTTCCGTCAAGGACGACGCCACCGCCAACGCCCGTACCCAGTGTGGCAAGAAGGAAACTGGGGTGGGTGGTTCCGATGCCAAAACGAATTTCCCCTTGTGCGGCTGCCGCGGCGTCATTGACAAGGAAAACAGGGCAAGAAAGGGCGTCGGTGAGCGTGGCTTGCAGCGGAAAATTTTCGATCCAGCGAAGGTTGGGAGAATTAACGACCTCTTTCTCATCGGGCGATAAAAGCCCGGCAACAGCAACCCCGCAACAAGAAGGAGTGCGGTCGGGGAGGAGCTCCTGCGTTAATTGGATAACGACCCGCACTAAGTCTTCCGCTGATTTTGGGCTTGGCGCAGAAAGTTTTCCCTGAAGACCATGCTCAGAAAGGAGACCTGCCTTGATGGCCGTCCCTCCGATGTCAACGCCGATGATGGGTTTCATGGTGCTTAGTATTCCATACGTTGGTGGAAAGGGATAGGCCAAGGAACCATAGAATTGGGCGGCATGCCGTAGCCGGAGCGTCGTCGGTTGTAGCCATCTTGGAAAATAAGCCTGTCTTGATGCGCTAAGCCGACGGTCATGCGCGCAGCCAACTGGCAAATCAAGCTCATGTCTTCATAGAGAACCCGGTCGGCATCATCGTTGGGGGTGTGGTAGTCTTCATGTTCCGCGGTGTTTAAAAAAAGAATGGGAATGCCTTCAAAATAAAAGGGCGCTTGATCGCTGCGATCAAAAAATTCTTCCGCATTGAAATCCAAGGTTAATGGAAGCTCACCCTTTGCTTGCTCAGCGAGCTCTCGAAGTCCATCGGCCGATTTCGTTCCGACAACGGAAACCGTATGGTCTTTTGCACGACCAATCATGTCAATATTGAGCATAGCATGAATGCTTTTTGCCGAGACTAAACCCTGTCCAAGAAAGCGGTTTGCGCCTAGAAGGCCAAGTTCTTCCCCGTCAAAAGCGCAGAAAACAAGAGTTCGCGGTTGCGGGTGATGGACAAAGTATTTGGCCAAAGCAAGAAGTGCGGTTGCGCCGGACCCATTGTCGTCAGCACCGTTCCATACTTCCCCCGACTTGCCCATCCCGACGTGGTCATAGTGGGCGGTGATCAAAACGACTTCATTTTGAGTTTCTCCTGCGGTCCCTGGGAGGGCGGCAACCAAGTTTCTGCCTTCCCGGGATGGAGGGTCAAAGTCAACTTGCAGATGAATGGAGACTGGAATTGGAAATGAATCGGGCTGAAGAGTTTGATTGGTTTGTTTCACCCAAGCTGTGAGATTGTTCGCCGCTTTATTGAACAGCGCGCGAGCCATGCGCGGAGAAAGATAGGCAACGGGAATAGAACTACCCAAAGGACCCGCTCCTTGCATCATGCCGAAGAGTTGATTGGCGACATCGGTGGTATTGAAATTGGTAGCAGCAAGTTCTTCGGGGGGCATCATTTGGCCCAAGCCCGGAAGGACACGCTGAAATATTTCAGAGTGTGCTGGCCAAAAAGGTGCGCCGGCTGCGGAAGTGCCTGCTGAAGGTCCAGGTGCATCAGCTACCAAGACGCCGATGGCGCCGCGTTGTTCACAGGCCCAAACTTTGGCGGCTAAGCGAGATGCCGGGAGAAGCTCCTTTCCAAGGAAGAGGCTGTCTGGTTGTTCCGCTTGCGGTTCCCATCGGAGAATGAGGGCAAATTTTCCTTCCAGGGAAATGCCCGCGAAGTCATCCCACGCGGGGTGGTCGTTTTGAAGAGCGTAGCCCGCAAAGACCAGTTCTCCTGTGGCGAGTCCTTCGGGAGAAGATGGGTGAGGAAGAAAATCTTTTCCCGCGGAAAAAGTTTTTTCACCTATGGACAAGAACGTTTGGCTGGAAATAAAAAGAGGGGAGGAGGCAAAGGGGTGCAACCAAGAATCTCCGACAGGCTGTAAACCAAGTGCTTGAAAGCGCGTTTGAAGCCATCGGCCCGCTGCTTTTCCGCCGAACTCCCCACTTTTTCTTCCTTGGAAGGCATCGCAGGAAAGATATTCCAAGTCCAACCGAAGGGCGTCGGGCTGGAAGGGGGCGGGCGCTTCTTGGGCGAAAGAAAGCGTAGCAAAGGCCAGGGCAAGAAGACTTAATACCATTCTTGATTGGTCTCGTACATGGCCAAAGCTTTGGGCATCAGTTTCTTGAGCCGTTTGATCCGCGTGCGTTCACTGGGGTGCGTGGACAAGAACTCTGGCGGTCGGCCAGAGCTATTTTCTGCCATGCGCTCCCAAAGTCCGATGGAGGCACGCGGGTCATACCCTGCTGTGGCGGAAAGGTAGAGACCAAGTTCATCGGCCTCTGATTCGTGGGAACGAGAAAAGGCCAGCGTTCCGACGGCGCCCCCAATGCCCAAGAGGGCCATGGTGTTTTGCTTTTTGTCTTCGTCATTGGCGTCCCACAAAACGTCCGTTGTGATGAGTGCGCCCATCAATGCAATGCTTTGACTCATCCGCTCTCCGCCATGCCGAGCAATGGCGTGGGCCACTTCATGACCTAAAACCACGGCCAAACCTTCTTCGTTTTGTGTGATTGGAAGAAGTCCGGCGTAGACAGCGCACTTTCCGCCAGGAAGGGCCCATGCGTTCACCATGTCGTCGTCCTGAATGAGCGTGAATTCCCACCGAAATTTCTCCGCCATTTTAGGGTAAAGCCTTCGTGCTGCGTCGGCGACCCGCGCGCCAACCCGCTGGACCATTTTGGCATCTTCGCTTTCCGCATCCACTTCAGCGTTTTTCAAGGCTTCTCGGTAGGCTTGCAGGCCCATGCGCATTTCACTCTTCATGGACATGAAGTTTAGCTGGGACCGGCCGGTGCCTTCGACAGTTTGGCAGGAGGCAAGCAGAAGGGTGAAAATGAAGAGGGTCTTTTTCATGGGTGTGGAGAGGGGGCGCAGGACGTCCTATGGTAGTGCGTCATGGCTGCACGGAAACCGTTCGTCCTTCTTGTCCTTGATGGATGGGGCCACGCCGATGCCACTGATTTCAATGCTATTACGTGTGCTCCGGCGGAGAATTTTTTGTCCTGGTGGGAAACCGCCCCCCGGTCATTATTGAGCGCCTCCGGTAAAGAGGTTGGTCTCCCTTTAGGATTGATGGGGAATAGTGAAGTCGGCCATACGAATATTGGGGCCGGTCGTGTGGTGCGGCAGACGATTTCCAGAATCAATCACGCCATTGGTGTAGGGGATTTTGAGCGGAATTCCGCTTTACGCGGTGCCATTTCGCATGCGAAGAAACAGGGAAGCCGTTTGCACTTGTATGGATTAATTGGGTCGGGAGGCGTACACGCAAGCCAGGACCACTATCGAGCTATCCTGTCCTTGGCACAGTCTATGGAATTGCCGTCGGAGCAAATCTTGGTGCATGCTATTTTGGATGGCAGGGATACACCGCCTCAATCATCACCCGGTTTTGTGGCGAAGTTGGAAGCCATGCTGGCTCAGTACGGTGGCCGGGTCGCCAGTATTTCAGGCCGTTATTACGCCATGGACAGAGATCAACGCTGGGACCGATCGGCTTTGTTTTGGAATGCGGTAGTTCATGGCCAAGGGAGGACATCGGCAAGCCCACAATGCGCCATTCAGGAAGCAGCTGACCGCGGGGAAACGGACGAATTTATTTTACCGACTTTGATTCGTTCTTCTGGAGGCGGTCTTATTCAAGACCATGACGCGGTATTTGGCTTTAATTTTCGCGCCGACCGTGTTCGGCAATTCACCGAAGCCTTACTCGGAAAAAGCTTTACCGGTTTTGATTGCGGAGTGATTCCCAAAGTTCATTTGGCGACGATGACGCAATATCGGGAAGATTTTTCATGTCCTGTTGCTTTTCCTTCGGAGGCCTTGCGGTCCATGTTTGGGGAGTTAGTTTCCGCGCAAGGCCTGCGGCAATTTCGATGCGCGGAAACAGAGAAATACGCGCACGTCACTTTTTTCTTCAATGGAGGAAGAGAAGCCGTTTACCCCGGTGAGGAGCGCGTGTTGGTACAGTCGCCGAAAGTAGCAACCTATGATCTACAACCGGAAATGAGCGCTGGTCAGGTGACGCAAGAAGTCGTCAAGAGATTGCATGCCGGAGAGCATGACTTGTACATTGTAAATTTTGCTAATGCTGACATGGTCGGTCATACGGGTTTACAGTCTGCCGCAGAAGAAGCGGTTCGTTTTGTAGACGGCTGTTTGAAGGAAATTGTAGATGCTGCGCAGGCAAAAGGGGGTACCGTGGCAATTACTGCGGACCATGGAAATAGCGAACAGATGCTGGACCCAGTGACACAGGGGACGCACACCGCACACACCATCAATCCTGTTCCGTTTCTTTTGCTGGGCGAAGCCTTTGAAGGCACAAGGCTGCGCGCTCATGGGGTGTTGGCCGACGTGGCTCCAACTTTAATGGAGGCCATGGGGATTGCCCAGCCCGACGTGATGGATGGGAAGTCGTTACTTTCTTAGGGAATTGCCTGCACGGTAATTTCGATACGATCTCCCGGGGCGGCCGCCACTTTTTGCCCTGACCCAAGAGGTGCCGGTGATCGTTCTTCCTTCACCCACTGTATTTGGTAAACACCGCCAGGAAGAGGGGCGGAGGATAAGCTTCCGCGCGGAGTCGGGCGTGTGTGCCAAACTTCTCCGGAAAGTGTGTTAGTAAAGCGCACCCAACCTTTGGAAACAGGGTTTCCTTGGCGATTTATCACTTTTCCTAGAAAAAGAGCAGCCACCTTCATTTCTAACCGGACCAGTTTTTTTGTGATGGGAATTTCAACAAAAAGGGGATCAGAGAGGAAGTAGCCCAGCGCGTCGGCTTCCAGTTGTACCTGTCCGGCTTCGAGATTTTCAAAAAGAGCAATACCTTTTACCGACGCCGAAACTTCCGCAAGAACTTCTCCTTCTATAGAACCCCCTTTGCGAATCCGCACCGTGCCACGACCAACGCGACGAAGAGCCGATTCGTCCCAGAGTTCTACCTTGAGAGAATATCCTTTTGAGGGAGGTACGATTTCTGTGCGGGTGGGTGCAATGTTGACGGAGGGGGCGTTTTGAGTTTGGCCTGTATGGTTCATCTGAAGAAGGGGGTCCTTCATGGGGCCAGATTGATTCGGGTTGGGCGCCAGGGCGGAAAAACCAAGCCAAAGAAGCAGTGTTATGGCAAGGCTCAGAAGAAGGACGCCACGATATCCCTTGGGTTGTGTTGGTTTAGCCAAGAACTTTCTCCGGCGCACAGGCTTGAAGCGGAACCGAGAGGTCCCCTTTCACTGCGCAAAGTGGTGAGGCCTTATCGGCTCTCAACGCGCTTCGCTTGAGAGTTCCAAGGCCAAGCGGTATATCTTTTTTTGGCGACCAAATCCAAGAGGTTACGGTGCCCACCTTTTTCCCCTCTGCATTTTGAATTTCCGCGCCGTGCAAGGGTTGTGTTCCAGATTCAAAGATTAAAGAGCAAAGTCGCCGCGGTGCTTCGCCATAGGTGTTGACTTTTGCAATCACCTCTTGGCCCGCGTAACAACCCTTTGTGAGCGATGCCCGATGCCATTCTTCTGCTTCGGGTAAAGTGCTTTCTGTGTTGAAGTCTGTTTCAAAGCGTGGAATTCCTGCTTCCACGCGGAGAATATCTTGAACGACAAATCCCGAAGGGACCGCGCCGTTTTCCTTGAGGCGTTGTGCTAGTGGTTCGATTCTATCTATAGACGCAAGAATTTCCCAGCAAGGGATTCCGCGATCAGGTCGATTTACAATCCATACATCATCTTGAACGCAAACACCGAATGGAATTTTCGGAAAGGATGGGCTAATTTTTCCAGGAAAAGGAATAGAGAATCCTAATCCTTGAAGCATCTCGGAAGCCTTCGGTCCTGCCACAATAATCCGGGCTAATTTTTTTGCTGTCCAAGTAATCTCTTCACCAAAATGATATTGATCAAGCTTTGAGCAAAGGGTGTCCATCTTTGAAAAAGGAAGGTCCAAGTTGTAAATTTCTTGGGATTCAGCAATGGATGCACGAAAAAGGAGGAGGTCGGAAATCCAATGGCCTTTTCCGTCCAGCATGGCCGACCACTGCCCTGCATTTTCAACGAGGGCTTCGACATCACTTGTTAAAACGCGTTGCAAAAAAGACGCCGTATCCGATCCAGTAATTTCTATCCATCCACGGTCGCCGCCGTCAAACAAGACTACGCCTTCGCGAGCCGCCTGATATTCCTGGCCGGCCTCGGAAACCCGTAGTGGTATTTCCGCTTCGTGGAGTACATGAAAGTCCGCTCCCCATTGCTGGAAAAGGGAGCGCAAGGCCGTGGGTTGAGCAACCATGAAAAACATCATAATGGGGAGCCGTGACTCCTTCTCACCCTTCTTGTCCGCCACGCCCTACCGATGCTCATAAAGGCGGAATGGGTCGGGTGCTTTTGGTGGCCGGAAGCCGAGCCATGCCTGGGGCGGCGGTATTAAGTGCACGAGCAGCGCTTCGAGGAGGGGCAGGCTCAGTTGTGTTGGCCGCACCAGCCTGTCTTTCTCCGGATTTCATCGCATCGGTCCCTGAGGCAATGCTTTTGAGTTTTTCGCAAGAGGGGCAGGAAAATTTTAGCCTCGCCGACGTCTCAACGGTAGCCAAGGCATCATTACAAGCTCAGGCCATTGTGGTCGGGCCAGGCTTAGGGGGGCAACCGGAGACTGGGAAGGCTGTTTTGCAGTTGCTTGAGATCCTGCCACCTGAAATACCCAGGATTTTGGACGCCGATGCCTTGAACCATTTAGCCTCTCACAGCGTTTCCTTTCATAAGGTCATGACACCTCAAACTATTTTGACGCCTCACTCCGGGGAAGCCGCTCGCCTCTTAGGGTGGTCGTCGGCGGCCAAGGTTCAGGCCAACCGAGTGGAGGCTTGGCGAGCTTTGGTGGAGAAGACCGGCGCCACGCTCGTACTCAAGGGTGCGGGAACTTTGGTGGGTCGGGATCTCACCGAAGAACCCTGGGTCAATGAATCTGGGAATCCCGGCATGGCAACGGCAGGAAGCGGCGATGTCCTGGCAGGGTTAATCGGTGCATTTTGTGCCCGCGGGATGTCGCCGGTGCAGGCGGCACGCTTGGGGACGCATTTACACGGGCGGGCGGGGGATTTCGCGGCGGAAAAAGTTGGTGAAGAATCTTTGAATGCCACGGACCTTATCCAGTTTTTACCCCATGCCATACAGGAAGTCGTCGGCCAATGAAATTCGTTTGGTTCCTTTTTAGCTGGACGCTCGTGATGCCGACGCCTGGGTTCGCGCAACAGGCGGAAAAACTCTCTCCTGAGATGGTTCGAGATTCTTTGCAGTGGATTCTTGATGACCTAGGGACAAAAAAGGAGGTCGAGGAGCGCACGGGGGTTCAGTTGCGAGAACAGCTCTTACCTCATTTGACGACGAAGCATGCCAAGGTGATTCACAGTGCACTTGTTTCTTCTCAGGTTGTGAATGAGAAATGGGCTTTGGACTTGCTTTTGGATATGAGAATTTCTCAGAGCTTATCGACGCTTAAAGAGATGGTTCTGGAGGGTTCCTTGCGGCCCACGATGCGGGTGAAAATATTAGATCGTGTTCTTGCAGTGGAGGGCCGCTCCGCTTTTTTATATTTCCGCCCATTCTTGCGGAAGAGTGGAGAGGATGCCTTGCTGCGTTGGCTCTTCCAGCATTGGGGGCAATGGGTTACTTCGGAAGACCTTCCTCTTCTGCAAGAACTTGTTGAGGTGGAAAAAGGGTTTGTGCGTGAATTTTCTCTCCAGACTTGGGCAAAAATAGAGACGCGCACCTCTCAGCGCGCCATGATTTTTCAGCAAGCCATGCTTTCAGAATATAGTTTTCAAACCATGGCATTGCGAACCCTTGCTCTTCAAGGGAAAGACCCCGGTTTGGCAAAACAAGTATTGGCACTGCTTGATACAGGCCGGAGAGAGAGCCATAGGCTTGCTTTGGAGCTGATTCCTGCTTTTGGGGAACCAAAAGATTTGTGGATGGCTTATCAGGAGCGCAAAGCACATAACTTTTTCTTGTTGGCGGAAGAGCACTGGATTCCCGCTTTGGTCCGTGGGGGAGGCCTTGAGGGGAAACGTCGCGCCTTGGCCTGGCTTGAGGAGCAGGAAGGTCGGCGATCTCGTGCATTAGGACAGGTGATGATGGCCCTTGAAAAAAACTCTTTTGAGGAAGTCGAAGTCAGAGACTTTTTAGAATCTCCCACAGAGGTTTCCGTTAAGACGCACTTGGCGCTTGCTTGGTCGGCGACTTCTTTGGCGGCACAAGATTTTTTGCGATCAGAATGGCCAGAAATGAATGCCATGGGCTTGGATTTGGCTTTTTCCCAGTTGGCTAAGGTAAAAGATCCTCGGGACGCCCCCTTCTTTTTCGAAGTCATTCAAAATAAAACTGTCGCGAGTTCTTCCCGAGCGGGGGCGGTTTATGCTTTAGAGAAAAATCCGAATGGCGCTTCTTTTTTACTTTCTTTAGCGACAGATTTTGCGTTTCCCTATGAGGTACAAGAGGCACTCGTGTGGGCATGTATCCGACAAGGTGATGTCGACCTTCGAAGAATAGGACTTTCTTGCGTGCAAGGAAAACAGCACGAAGGAGATTCGGAAGAACAGAGGGGTTTGCTTCATGCTGCTTGGGGTGCACAGAGGGCAAACCCAAGGATGTCGGAGGTAGACAATTTATTCAGTACGGTTCAGGACTATCTAAGTTCACCTGAGGCCTGTCATCCAGGACCCTTGCCGGACCCATCTCACCTCGTCATGGAGCATGCGGATCTTTTTGCGTCGGCGCAAGCGTGGATCAAGGTGGGGGATCCGGCCATAGCAGGGACGTTTCGAAGCCCGCACGCATGCCGTGTCCTTACTCTGGCCCATGCTTTTGAGGAAGATTCGCCGATTGCCGCCTTGGCGGTATTGGGAAATCTCCATACTTCTATGACACCCGTTTTGCTTTCTTCTCGCATCCGGTTGAGGGCGATGTCCGCCCGGCTGTTTATGGCCCAAGGGGACGCGGAGTCCGCAGCGGCATACCTACTGTCCCTGGCCGATTTATCGGAGGAGGAGTTGAATCAGAATCTCTCCGGCTTGGGATACGGTCTCCGCAAGGCATCTGCTCGAGGTTGGGTCTGGCCCAAAGAAGAATTAATGCGCCGCTATGAATTGGCGTCGGCGATGAAATTAGCCGAACGGGCCTCAGGGGAAACAGGATTTCAGGGCCTTCTCCGGTCATGGTCGATGACGCGGTGTGCTCCGGAGTTGTACGCGCAAGCCGTTTTATTTGCGGAGCAAAAGGGCTGGTCAGCCACGGCCAAAGACTTTCTTAAGGAAGGCTTAGATTGGTATCCCGATGCAGTGGAGCTGCGGAGGGGGAGGTAAGATGTTCCTAATGTTTGCACTGGCCCTCCTTGCTTTGGCCGTTCCTCAAGAGCCTGCAGTGCCTTCGGTTTCCCCCGAGGTCTTGGCAGAGCTTAAGGGCCTTGGCGTTGCCCTTCATCTAGAAGAGCGCCGCATTGAGTTTTTGGCGAAAGTTTGTCAAGACAGAGATCCATTAGAGTTTTTGATTGTGAATGAGCACGGTAAAAAGCATGAGGCCTTATTTCGGACGGAGAACGTTTCTGCTCAGGCTTTGAATACAGCCATGTTGCTCTGTGGCGCTCAACAAGGGGAAAACGTGAGTTACATTCCTGTGGAGCCGCCTCCAACCAAAGAAGAATACGAGGCAGGTGCGCCGCTTTCTGTAATGGTTCCCGCATCTGGGGACGGTTTTTACATTTATGCCACCTGGGAGACGCTCCGAGAAGACGGTGATAAGGAGACCTTTCTCTATCGAGCAGAAGACCTTGTGGTAAATGTTGACCGAGATCGCCCCTATCACCGAGGTCAGTTTATTTACCTCGGCTCTCGTTTTATTAAGCCTCACAAGGATGCCGCTGAAATGTTCGCTGCCGATGCCATCGGTAATTATGTTGCCTTGATTTATCGAAAACCAGCCAATCATTTGCTTGGTGGAAATGACCTCGATGCCACGAATCAATATGCCTGGTATCCCAACATGTTCTTGCTTCCGGAAATTGGAGCAACCGTTAAGATTATTTTGAGCAGAAAGAAACTTGTGAACGTTTATAATCAGTACCAATTCTGATGAGCCCTGATCCACGAAGAACCGGCCTTTTCCTTGTAGGGGCAAGAGGCGCAATTTCCACAACCGTGTTGCATGGATTGGAGTCCATTCGCTCTGGGCTTCCTCCGGTTGGTCTAATTACAGAGTCCGCGCAATTGTCCAAAGTGGATTGGGCGCCATTAAACACCTTTCATGTGACGGGTTGGGATATTGCCGGAAATGCTCATCGTTCGGCGGAAGACCTTGCGCGTACGGGCGTCATTCCCCATGACTTGGTAGAACTTTGTGGGCCCTTGAGAGATCGTCTTGAACTTTCAATTGCCCCTGGAGTTGCAGAGCCAGAGGATGAAAAGCTTGTGAATTCTGTGGTTCAAGGCCGCATGGCTCTTCCCTTGCCGGAGGTCGTTGAGGTTTTGCGGCAGGATATTCGAGATTGGAAGTCGACGGAGCGCTGCCCCAAAGCCGTCGTGGTTTATTTAGCCACCGCAGAGCGTACTACAAAAGTTCCTTCCGCTTGGGAAGATGAGTCCGCCGACCCCCTCGCTTTATTGCCTTCGGCGCCGGCCAACCTTTCTCGGTCCATTCTTTATGCGCTCGCTGCTTTATTAGAGGGAGTCCCATTCATCAACTTTACGCCAGCTCCTGGCGCCTCTGTTCCAGCCGTTTCCGGAATGGCAAAGCGTTTGGGCGTTCCCGTTTTGGGCAATGATGGCAAAACAGGAGAAACCTTGCTGAAGACGGTTCTTGCGCCGATGTTCCGTGACCGTGCACTGAATGTATTGGCCTGGGAGGGCTACAACATGCTGGGCAACAAAGATGGAGCCGCTTTGGCCGACCCTCTTCGAAAAGAAGGAAAGATCGCCAATAAAGACGCGGTGGTTCCGTCCATCCTCGATAACGATCGCATGCACAATGGAGTTACCATTGACTTTGTCCCCAGTTTGCATGACTGGAAAACCGCCATGGACTACATTCATTTTGAAGGATTTCTTGGCGCAAAAATGAGCTTGCAGTTTACTTGGCATGGAAGTGATTCCGCACTTGCTGCCCCTTTGGTTTTGGATTTGGCGCGTTTGGCTTTGTTGGCTCAAGAGCGAGGGGAAGGCGGACCGCTTCGTGCGGCAGCCTCGTTTTTCAAAAATCCGCTTGGTGTCAGCGATCATGATTTCCATCGACAGGTAGAGCTTCTAAGGAATTGGGTGCGTGCTTAAATCATGCGCACGGAAGATTTAGATTTTCCACTTCCCAACTCGCTGATTGCGGCGCACCCTCCAAGGCACCGCCGGGATGCTCGATTGCTTTGTGTGAGCATGGATTCACAGTCATGCCATCATGGGAGATTCACAGATTTTTTGACTCAACTTCAGGCGGGTGATTTATTGGTATTGAATGACACGCAAGTCGTCCAGGCTCGTTTTTTGGCAAAGAAGGAGACGGGTGGCCACGTGGAGGGGCTATGGCTCGAAGAGGCGGAAGACGGATTGGCTATTTGCATGTTGTCGGGAGGCCGCCTTCGTGAAGGCATAGAAATCTTCTTTGAAGGCGCTCCGTTAGTGAAAATGATTCTTCATGAGAAGATGGAAAAGGGGCAATGGAAGATGCGGCTGGAGGGGAGTCCTTCTTGGTTGGAGGCTTTGTCTTTGGTGGGGTCTACGCCTTTACCGCCTTACATCCGAACACGGCGACGAGAGTCGGGTGAAGAGGAGGAGCATGAAGAGGACGCGCAGCGCTACCAAACCGTTTGGGCTCGTTTTCCGGGAGCTGTTGCTGCACCGACGGCAAGTTTGCATTTGGATGAAGATTTTCTTCAAAGGGCAAAGAAAAAGGGTGTCGGGGTGGCCTTTGTCACGCTTCATGTTGGGGCAGGCACCTTTCTTCCTGTAGAGACCGAAGACCTTTCGGCACACCCGATGCATCGAGAGAAGTGGAAAATGTCGGCGGAGACCGTGAAGGCCATTCAGGAGACAAAGACCTTGAATCGTCGCGTGATTGCTGCGGGAACAACCGTTTGTCGTGTTTTGGAAACCCCTGGTATTCTTGAGGGCGGCGAGACAAGCGGGGAAACGGACTTGCTCATCATGCCTGGTTTTTCGTTTCAAGTGGTCGATGCTTTGTTGACCAATTTTCATACTCCCCGCTCCACATTACTTGCTTTGGTTTC
>Ga0302120_10000279_pt1 | contig 22046 bp, 12 predicted proteins | sample AG5_Bottom_MG_FD_203118 | JGI IMG/M metagenome (GOLD analysis project Ga0302120, IMG submission 203118) | Marine microbial communities from Western Arctic Ocean, Canada - AG5_Bottom | ecosystem: Environmental > Aquatic > Marine > Oceanic | place: Canada: Western Arctic Ocean | collected 2017-10-01 | reverse complement strand
GGCTTAATCGGATCGACGGTTTCGACCACCTTGAACATTTCTGAACCCTTCATCAAGTCTTCAAGGTCAGATTTAGAATCCAGCATCTTAGGAGTGATCTTTGCTCCATCAGTGGGCAGAGCATCGGTAATATTTTTCATCGCTGTTTTTGTTTCCACTTCCAAACTTCGACCGCTGATAACAGCATCACAAATGGCGGGTCGTAAATCAATCGTCAAAACCCCACCATCAAAACTGATTTCAGCATCAGCGATAAGCAGAAAATCTTGATAGTCCAACTCGGCTTGCTGGATAAACGCTTTGCGTTCAGCCCCAGCGATCGGCGGTATGGTGCGTTTGCGTACCGCTTCGGCTCGTTCTTTAAACCGCTGGATCATCGTTGCTGGCGCTATGGTATTCATATTATTTCTTCTTCTTTTTTGCTTCCTCGTCCATTCGGTCTCGTTCAGCCTGTCTGACCTTTTTCCATTCTCCAAGAGTAAGAGTGTCTTCGTGCATCGTACCGATCTGGTTCATTACTTCTCCTCTTTTTGTTTTTGCATCTGTTTGTCAGCCCAATGATCGTATGCCATTTGAGCGTCACATAGATAGCAGCCAGCGTTCTCGCACTGCTCGCAGGGTTCCTCTTCGTCGGGTGGATCATAAAACGAATCGGGCATATGGAAATCAGTCATTAATATGTTTCTTCTACTTCTTCTGCCCCGAAGGACAGACGGATGACTTCAATCTGAGCCTTCTGGAATCCTTCAGCGTCCATGCTCCGCTGTGGCTTCTCGCCCAATCCTTCAGTTACGAACCAAGATCGAAACTCGTTCTTCTTCTCGTCGTCAAGGCTCTTGAAATTGCCAACGAAAACGTCCCACTGTTCTTGAGGAACAGGATAAGACTCTTCGATCTCCAAGGCCAACGCCTCTTCGCTGCGGGCTAAATGTAAGGCAATGCCTAGCCCCTGACATGCTTTTTTGAAAGCGTCTGACGCTGCCGTTTTGAAGTCGTTGCCAAGATCCATGACTCCACCGGACTTCATAATTTTGATCTTCGCCCCGCCATACTGTTCTTTGTAACAAGTTGATCCGTCGATATTTGCAGTAACCCGAACATGGGCGATTATATGTTCTTTGTATTCGGGTTGGACATGACACTTCAAAACCTCATAATTCCAATTGCTTGGTCCAAGCACCTTGTTCAGTCGGGCGACGTATTCAGCCACGGCGACATAATCGAACTGGCGTCCTCCGACGGAACGCTGATAGATGAGCGTGTCATCAAATGGTTCTGCCAGTTGATCGGCTTGCGACTTCTCAGACATTACTACTCCTATAGATAAGGTTGGTCAATGGTTCGCCAACGTCACAAAAATCATCCGGGTCGATACCAAGTTCCTTCAATGCCCCAACCCTCCAATAAGAAGGTGCTGCGTACTCAAGCAATTCTTTGATCATCTGTTGGGCACTCTTTAGAACCTCGCCAGTATCCATGTCGATGGAACTGTCGGAAATCCTTTTGGCGACCAGTGTTGCTAAACCGTCGTGATCCCATTTCTTACGCGGCTGCCCAGTTTTAGTCTCCATGGAGAAGTGCTGGTTCTGAAAGGGGCTACGGTCCCAATCAGACTTCAACAATATGTCTGCTGCCTCCTTCTGTAATGAGGCGATGGTTTTTTTAGCCTCACCAACTATGAACCCAAGAAAGATGAGTCGCATCGTCCGTTCAGGATCAGTGGCGCTACGTTCGTGATGGATGGCTTCATCCAACTTGTCCAATGAGGCTTGAAGGTCTTCTTGGAGTCCCATATTTTCTCCTCTAGTAGTAGTAGTACGCGAGAACGGTACCAGAGCCCTGTGACAAAGACAACCTCCCCGAACAAACGTTCGATTTTCGTAATTAATTAATAACCTAATTAATGAACAAGTAGAATAAGTGAAAGAGGAAATCGTTACTCTGGGAGCAAGAGGGCAAGAGTTCTTGGCCCTCCAAACGGAGAACCAAGATTTACTCCGGTCACAGTCGGACTGTCGTAAATGGCACCTTGCGCTTTGAACAGAAGCGGTCGGTCAGCGGGCATCCACACTTCATCCGATTTCGTTCTGGTACTGGTGCTGACTGCTGCCGAGTTCCACCATGAAGTGTAGGTCAGGGGCGTCCCACCACAGGACGTTAAGATTCCAGCCCCTCTAACGGGCGAACGACGCTGGTCAGGCGACGCCGGTAGGCCGGAGCGCCGACCATATCCTCGCGTCGGTGAGCGAGTCAAGCATCAGACGATAATTCTTACCCGACCCCTGACACCTTGACCCAAACCGGCGGCTTCCGTAAAGCATCCGGAAGTGGCATCGACCTGATCGTCGTGCCACGATGACTCTGGGAAGGTGGCCATCTCGTCCAAGTAGTCAGTGATCCACGGGCCGCGCACTAACCGGATGTTGCCGTTGGCGAGAGCGGCACCGAACGGCTTGGCTCGAACTATCTTGTTACCGGTAGACCTGATCCCGATGAAGTCGCAACCGGGGAGCACATAGCGGGCGTACTGGTCAATAAGGTTTTTGCCGCTACTGCCCGGTTCTTGCTCCATGCGAATGGAAACATGGGGGCCGTCGATTTGGGCGGTATCAGCGATGAGTCGTTCGATAACGTCACCTTTTCCTCGGATGCGCTGTACATCGATGACGTAGAACACGCCCTGATCGAACACCCCGAGAACGCCCACGGTCCAGTCTGGGTCGGGGGTGACGGCAGAAGGTTCGGTGGCAGCGAGATCCCAAAATCTGACGTACTCGGGTTGTTTGAAATCAGGCAGGTCCGTGGGTTCGATGATGATAAACGCTTCCCGGTCGAACATGCTTCCAGAAGACACTGCCCACCAGTCGCCGTTTTCTAGTCGTGCCCGCTCCGTTGGGTCAATCTCGGCAAGAGCGATTCGATAAGAGTCGGGATCAATGCCGGGGTTGTCGTCCAAAAAACTAGGGACGAAGATGCGGCCCGTTTTTTCGCCCTCCACGATGAAGCGTTGTCTAACCCAATTGGGCGCGGGGTTGGAAGCACATCTCATGCGGAGAGGAACCTCGGAGAGTGGACCGCTGTTGGGTTTACGCAAACGACTGAACATATAGCGATAGTCGAATTCTCGGATTTCAGTAACCTCGTCCATTCCAATCATTTGGAATTCTGAAGATTTGTACCTTAAATAATCGTTTTGGTTGTTTAGATAACCAAACGTAATTCTTGCGCCGGATGGAAAGGTTGCTACATAGGTGGATCCATTCCATCTTATTTCGTCGTATTGTTTGATCCAACTGAGGAAACGATCCATGAGCGCGCCCGGAAGTGCCAAGTCGGCGTATGTGCGCCGGAAGAGGATTGCTGAATAATTTGGCACATGAACGTATTGAAGAGCAGCCATCAACAGGGCGGAAGATTTTCCACCACCAGCGGCACCCCCGAAGAGCGCTTCTAGGGCGGCTGATCTAAGGTATGTTTTTTGGGTCAGAGAAGGTGCCTCAGGACAGAATAGTGAAGGTTTAGGTTGGAGGAATTCGTAGATGTCTGCCCAGTCATTCATTGTGTTGTACACTTTCTGTAAACGTGCGCCTGATAGCGACAGGATTTAAACGTGTTCGATTTCAAAAGTCTACCAAAGCGTTCAACCATTGCTCATGTGTGCATGCTTTCTTCTGTAATACTATTGGGGTTTGGCTTGGGCAAATTTAACACGGGCTTAGGGTTGGCTGCATTAGGGCTGGCCCTAGGTCTCTACGGCTATCTGTTGGGCGCTGAATAAATATGGCATGGAACTCCAGTAATAAAGCGATTAGTCCAGATGGTAAGAAGTCTATCTCCATCGGGGCTCCCGTATCATATAACGCCGGGCTTGTGGGCAAGCCGTATAATGATGGTTGGGATATAGAACGTGCTTACCGTGAGGGAGTCGCGAAGGTTACTTGGGTCTATCGCGCTATTGATGCTATCTCTAGCAACCAAGCACGTTTGCCTATTGCCTTCTTGCGAGATAACTCACCTTTCGGTGAGAGGGTTCCACGCGATGAGGAAAATGAAGATTTAACCACGCTGCTGAATCAAAAGTCGAATGATGGTGAAAGCGCGTTTGCTTTCAGGTATCGGGTTTCTGCTCAGTTGCTGATGAGCACCCGCGGAGTGTTCATCGAGATCGTTCGGGCTAGGGGCGGCCATCCTGCCGCGTTGCATCTGTTGCCACCTCAGAGCACGGCTCCGATTCCAGATGAAAAGAAATTTGTAGCAGCATTCGAGGTAGAACTTCCCAACGGGAAAAAGCAGAGATTGAATCCAAAGAATGTGATTTGGATTAGGCGTCCGCACCCGTTGGATCCTTACCTGTCGATGACCCCGATGGAGTCAGCGGGGGTAGCGATCGAAGTGGAACATTTGGCCAAGTTGTACAACAGGAACTTCTTGCTGAATGACGGCCGTCCGGGCGGACTGCTTGTACTAAGAGGAATGATTGACGATGACGATAAACAAGAACTTCAAGCACGATTCAGAGGGAATCTTGCACGCACTGGAGGAATCGGCGTTATCTCATCCGATGATGGAGCAGATTTCGTTGATACGGCAGCAAGCCCCCGAGAAGCGGCGTATGACTCGCTACGACAAATAACAAAAGAAGAGATTCTGGCCTCATTCGGTGTGCCGGAGAGTGTTATTGGTAACGCTGCTGGACGAACCTTTTCAAACGCACAAGAAGAGGGCAAGGTTTTCTGGAACGAAACGATGAATCCTCATCTTGAGTTGTTGTCTCGTGGGCTTGACGTGTTGGATGAGAACTTCTATGTCACGTTTGATACTACGTCTGTACCAGTGCTTGAACTGGCGAAGCAGGAGAAGGAACGCCACTATCTACAAGAAGCCCAGATGGGGATGATTACTCCTAACGAGTATCGTGAGATCACGGGTAGGGACAAGGTTGATGCTTATCTGGCGGATTCAATGTTGGCCAGTCCCAATCTTGCTGCAATCGGTAATACGGAAGAGCCGATGCCGAAAGAAGAGCCGATGCCACAGGGTATGCCGGGTATGCCGGGTATGCCGGGTATGCCGCCAGAGGGTATGCCGCCAGAGGGAGCCGGTGTTGCTGTTCCCCCGCCAGAGCCGGTACCTGAGCCAGAGATGGATGGATTGATGTTTCCAGAGGGGGAAGGGTTAAAAACTCGATCGTTTATAGGCAATCTAGATATCAAGCGGTTTGATCTTGATGGACAGTGGGAGCACAAGGCATTTCAGGACATTGATCGGTGGGAAGCAATTTTTAGTCGATCCTTGGAACGTTATTTTGAACGGCAAGAAAGAGTTGTTACGGAAAAGGTTTCAGGGGCGAAAACAAAACGATCTTTGTTGACGGGAGAATTAAAGGTTGAACAGATTTTTGATGAGTCCATTTGGAATAAACAACTGAGGGAAGATTTGAAGCCCGTGATTGAAGGAGCGATGACGGAGTCATCGACAACGGCGTTGCGGGAATCTGATGAGAAGGTTGACATACAGGAGGAAGAGGTTCAGGAATATGTTGAATCTCAGTTGACGCGAGCGGAGTATGTGAACCAGACTACGAAGAAAGAATTGGGCGCAGCGATCTTGTTGGCAACCTTATTGTTGGGTGACGATGGAGATACTGCTCCGGTGGGGGCTAAATCGGCCATGCTGTCAACTGCGATTGGTGCCGTGTTTGCTGCTCTTTTGACGAAGCGGTTGAAGGACATATCTGAGGTTGAGAGTACTGGTGCCTATAACGCTGGCCTATTTTTTGGGGGCAGGGGTGCTGGAGCAACTACGAAAACGTGGGTCACCCGTAACGATGGGCAGGTTAGGGCCGCTCATGCCGCTTTACAGGGGAAAAGTATTCCGATTGGGGAGGGTTTTAAGACCGGAAAGCACGCTTTGAGGTTCCCCGGGGATCCTCTAGCACCTCCAGAGTTGGTAATTAATTGTCGTTGTTTGTTGAAGTTCGGAGAGGCGTAGTAGTTTACTTAAATGGATTTTAGTAAACTATGCAGCACGAGTTGTTGTGGCAGTGTACACTTTTTGTAGTCTGAACTACAAGGGTGATTATGTCAACTCTAACTTTTACAGAAGCATCTGAGATTCAATTCAAGGCTCGTGCAGGTCAGATCAATATTGACAATGCAAAGGGCATTGTGGAGTGTTTCGTTGCTGCTATTGGCAATAAAGATTCCGTAGGCGACATCATCATTCCGGGTGCTTTCGACGCCAGCCTCAAACGACGTAAACCACGGGTGGTGTGGGGGCACAACTGGAATGAGCCAATTGGCAAAGTTATAGATATTTACGAAGTTGCACCGAAGGACCGACGACTACCTCAGAAGATGTTTGATGCCGGTGTTGGTGGTCTTTTCGCCAAGGTTCAGTTCAACTTGAACTCAGAGCGCGGGAAAGAGGCTTTTGCGAATGTTGCCTTTTTCGGGGAGGAGCAGGAATGGAGCATCGGCTACAAGACGATTGATGCCGATTACGACGCCACTAATCAGGCGAACATCCTGAAAGAAGTAGAACTATACGAATGCTCTCCGGTGCTACACGGCGCCAATCAGTTGACGGGCACCCTGTCGGTGAAAGACGACGAGGAATCTTCGTGTGGTACCGATGGAGAACTTTGCGCTGTCAAAAATGTGTTTGACACGGAAGAGCCAAGCACCGAGGTGGTTTCTGATATTGCTGAGGTATTAGAGAAGGCAGTTAACACAGTTTTTGATGAGGCTGTGACATTGTGGGATTTTGATGACACCCGAGCAGTGGTTACTAAGAATGATCAAGCGTGGGTTATTAACTATAAATACGATGAAGATAATTCTGAGTACTTGTTTTCAAAACCGAAGCAAGCCGTTTTGGAAACTTTTGTCCGCGTTCTAGACAGCGAGACAAAGGGTGCGGGCTGTGAGTGCGGTGGGACTTGTGGCGGTTGTAGCGGAGAGAAGACTTTGGATGAAGACACTGAAGTGAAAGGCGCCAAAAAGATTGACGCCCGAGGTATCCAGAAGTTGAATCAGGCGATTGACATCCTACGAAGCATCGTCAGCGAAGTAGCCCCTTCGGAGGGACCGTTGGAGCAGAAGGAGCCCGTTGGGGAAAAGGTGCTCCTGCCCGGGGATTATGACGAGTTTTCGAAATCTCTTCCATTTGATTGCGAGACGGAAGATGAAATGGCTGATGTGATTGAAGCATTGGTGGAAGCCGGAGTTGCGGTGAAATTCCCAACTCCAGAGTTGTTTGCTGCTGGCGTCAAAACTTTGGATGTTTTGTTGCCGCGGGATGAGCGGAAAAAGGACGGCGTTGTTCTTGCGATGAGCAAGGCGTTGTCGAATATCAGTTTGCTAGTTGGCGAAACCCAGTAACAAGGAGTTAATAATGTCCGAAGAGGTTACAGACGAACAGTCTGAGGCTGTTGAAGAAAAGTCTTTAGACGAGCAGATTGCTCTTTTGGAGGGTATCGCTACAGCCTTAGAGGAAGATGCTGAGGTCAAGACTGAAGTCGAAGCCGAGGATGATGCTGGAGAAGAGGCTGACCATTCTGAAGAGGAATGCAAGGACGAAAATTGTCCGTGGCACAGCGTTGCTGCCAAAGAGGCGGAAGCGTCTGACGGCGAGGAAAAGTCGGCTGAAGACGATGAGAAGGCTCACCCGGTAGCGACCGGTTACCCGTATGACGCTGTCGTATTACAGCCGGGTGACCCAGAGTTTGATGAGGAAGAGGACGAAAAGAACGAGATGGTTGCGCCCAAGAAGCGGCGCATTGTCGTCGTGGAAATGGACCCCTCACAGGTCACTGAAGATATGAAGGCTTATGAGGTAGAGGTTGACGAAGACGAGGAAGAGGAGCAGCCGTATCCCGAAGAGGAGGATGCGAAGCGTCACGAAAGGCGGCCACAGCCTGAAGCGGATGAAAGGGAGCGTCCTCGGATGGCGGCTCCTCCGCCCTCTCCGGCTCCTCCGGCACCGCTCAATGAGGCACCGACACCCGACAGGATGCCTCCTCCCCCTCCGGATGCGTCAGTTCCGTCGGCCAATCCCCGCTTGGCGCGATTGCTGGCGATGGCGGCAGAGCGAAATGAGAATAGTCCCGAAGAGGAAGAGGAAGAGCGAAATGCCGCTCGTCTTCCGAAGGCTGTTCTTGTCAGGAAAGAAGATGACGTAGAAGAGGCTGACGCTGGGGTATCTCCAGAGAACACTTTGATGGATCCCATGGGTTTGACGAAGCGTTTGAAGCGTTTAGGAATGACTTCGGCAGAAATCAAATCGTTTGGAGGAGACGATTTCATGTGTGGCGTCGAACGGAAGGTGCGTTCTGGAGATGTCTGCAACTTCTGTCGTGGCGGGTGTGCCAGCGAAAAGGGTCTTCCAAGTCTCCTAGAGGTAGAAGTTGCTGCCGAAGCGGAATACAAGGGTGAGATCGTTGATTCGGGTTATGCGCCGAAGGATGACATCTTTGTTCTTGACTTGAAGACTGATGATGGCTTTTTGGAGGCGTATTACGCTGGTAATGGTTCTCCGCTTGGTTGGATCAGGTTGGATGAGAACGCTGCGATTAAGTCTGCCGAAGAAGAGTCTGTGAAGGTTGTGTCCTTCGATCAGGCTGAACAGACGGCGTTGAAGCACGTCAAGGGCAAGTCTCTTGGTGTGGACGTAGATATTTTCCAAGGCGAGGATGCCTACGTTGTTGAAATCGACGGCACCGACGGCAAGTCGTATGACGCTTATGTCGGGGTTACCGGACAGTTCCTTGGTTCGGACATGATTGAGTTCACCGAGAATGAAGAGGATGAGATTAAAGCGCTACGGATAGAGAAGCGAGCGCTTGAGTCAGAGTTGTACCTGAAGCGGAACTATGCCACTTCTGATGTGGCCCAGATGGCTGAAGACGGTCTTGCTTTGAAGGATGGTTCTTATCCCATTTTGACTAGTGAAGATTTGACTCACGCCGTCCACGTTAGTTATCGGATTAAGACGGATGAACTCCGATTCCATATTGAACAGCGGGCACACGATTTGGACCGCATGGATCTACTCCCAGTGGAATGGGGTGAAGAAGAGAAGTCTGCTTTAGAGGCAGATTTTGTTTCTTCGATGATGGAAATGGAAATGTTAGAAGCAGAACTCCCGATTGAAGGTAGTGATTCAGATGGATAAGAAAAGTTATTTCGATCCCAACTTGGGACGGATCGTGCATGTGGGAGAAGAGCCAGCGGCTCCTGCTTCTGAAGCCACGGGCGAGCGAGCCCGGACAGTGAAGGGTCATTTTGTCAAAGATGACGAGAGCACTCCCGATGTGAATGAAGCATATACGGACGGAAAGACCCCCAAGAAAAAGGCCACCGATAAGAAGAAGTAACCGTGGGGAGTGTCATGGGTGATTTTGGTCTTGAGGTAAAACTGCCTCAAGATTTAATAGACATAATCCCTCAGGAGCGGATCACTGGAGACATTCTTCATGGTCACGGTCCAAGGCGTGGGAATTTAGAGGCACTTCTTCGATATTGGCGTCCCATTATGAAAAAGCCGGGCGGTTTCCGGCGGTGCATTGTGATTTTAGCCAATCATCCGGAGTTGTATCCGCTTCAGCGTATCTGCGCGTGGCTGCATCACGAAACGACCGGTAAGTGGCCCAACGAAGGTAATCATCATGGCGTTCGTGGTGGTGGTAGGGCCGGTCGTGTTCTACGTCGTGCTATTCCCGGGAAAAGAAAGCGTCGTCGCGGGAAAAGTGATAGTGGCGTAGAGATAGCGAGTTGGAGAATTTATCGACGGTTAGGCGGGATGGCGACACGGCCGATCAACGGCGATCAGAACGCCGTTGAATACAAGGCTGCACGATTTAAGCAGGGGTGCAGGTCTGTTCCCATGCCGGGTTCTTTTGAATGGGACGAACATTATGTGAGAAGTCCTTTAGACACCTTGGACTTCAAGAGGATCCCCAGAGGACCGAGAGCCCACGGGCGTGGTGGACGGCTCTTGTCCAGTCTTGGATCGTTCTTTACTCCCGGCGATATGGGCAAGTATCGCAGTCCGGGTCGTTCTCTGTTGTGGGGGGCGTTGACTCCCGGTGGCGGAGGACTCGGTGGCGGAGGACTCGGTGGCGGTGGACTCGGTGGCGGTGGAGGTATCGGTGGTGGTCTACCGACTATTGCAGCGGCTGAAGCCCTACGGTGTCCATCTGGTTACTTGAACGGTGGTCGATTCACTGATCCGAAGTTGACCAATTGCGGCGGTGTGCTTTTTGACTCTCCCTCAAAGGGTCCGGGCGCTGTTACCGAAGTTGACATAGAAAAGATGACTCGTCGTTTTGAGTCCGCTCAGGCTGAAGACCTTCCAGACTTGGTTAGAGACATTGTTATCAACAAGCCACAGGGTGATCCTTTTGCTGTCATCCGTGAAGCGGCGATGCGGCCAAAGACTAAGCCGAATAAAAAGCGGCGGGATTCATCAACGGTAGATGTCATTTCTCATTTATCTGAGAATGAGAATGAGACTCGTCTTGTGCGTAGGGACGGGGCGGTGCTTGAGCCGACGCTTGGTCCAGAGGCGCTGGCGAGGGTTGATCACGACAGCATAAAAGACTCTATTTATGTTACTTCGAAGATTCCCGAACAGGGGCAGATGACCGGGGATGAAGTACGGCTGTTGACCAGAGGGGCGAAGGCAATTGTGTATGCGTTCCCAGAGGGTTCCGTCACTTTGTCGCGCAAGAAGGATCTGGATGTTGCTACGGCGTCAAGGATCAGAACTAGGTGGGGTGGGTTAGTCAGGCATGCGAATCTTTCGCACAACCCGGCTGAGGCAATGTTGCGACTGGCGAAAGAGTTTGCTGACAGTTTGTCCGTCAGTACCGATTTTAGAAATATATCGGGGGCGGATGAACGGGTAGTTGTGTACAACGTGTCGGGTGAGAGAAGGATTGTCCCACGTTGGATATTCCAAACGTTCTTGTCGTTGCGTGCTCCTCGTCGTCCTTTGGGTGTGGTTAAGCCGTTCAGTTTGGTTCCACCGGGTGAAGAAGAGGGTGGTCCGACCAAGTCTGAGTATTGGCGGCCCGAGCGTGGTCAGTTTGCCGTGTTGGAGATGGAACAGAAAGCGTTGTCGCTGCGATCGAATCCAGTTCCTTGGAAAGGGTCTACCAATCTTTCCAGCGTGTTGATTGGTGAGGAATATAGAAAAGAATCTTTGATTGATTTCAAGGCGGCCAAGTTTGGTAGGGCTTTGGAAGATCCTGAGATGATGGTGAAGGGGTTGTTGCGTGGGCGGATGCGTGGACGCCGCATCAGCAAACTTGCGCGTCGGATGCCGAAGGTGGTGCCGTATGACCCTGATGCTGTGGATGGTGAGGGTGATGGTCTGGTTCAGGATGGAACTATTTGGGAGCGTCCTGTTGGGACTCGTTTTACGAATCTGAATGCTGGGGCCAGAAGGTTGTTGGTTGGTGCATATCTGGTAAACGCTCAAGGAAAGCGGAGAGAGTATTCACCGGGAGAGCATCCCAAATCGCCAATAGGGCAGAGGTATCAACCGAAGTTTATGGGGGCTCGAAGGATTGGGGCGTCTATTGCTAGCCGTGGTCGCCGGGGCAGCCAACAGGTGATTGACGATCGGGATGTCAGGCTCCGGGCGCGAGCAGATTTCACGCCTCAGCAGGCTCGGGCAGAGTTGCGGCGGTTGAATATGCAGCGTCGTATACGACGTATTCGAACGCAACCTGAATATCGAGCCCGACGGGCTAATCGTCTACAAGGGCGAAGTGACCGGAACTATGAGATAGCAGAAGAAAGATTTGCGGAGGCTCGTGACCGTGCCACAGAAAGGAATGCCGAGCGGGAGGAGCGGGAGGTGCGACGGGAAGCGGCGCGAGCACCTAGGCGGGCGCGTCGTGAAATGAGTTTGAGGTTTCGCGATGAGAACGTGGCTTCGAGGATGGGTTTGGACCTGCCCGGGCGCGTGGCGCGTGAAGACGAACTGCCGTCTGCCCGTGAGCGTCGGAAACGTGTTGGAAATCTGATTGCGCGGCAGGATCGGGAACGGGCCGAACTGAATCTTGAGAGTCCTAGTGCGCTGCGACGCCGAAGGGGAGAGAGGGTTATTCGTCGGGGAGAAAGGCGCGACGCTCGATCAGAAAGGAGCGACGCTCGATCATTGGAAAGGGCGGATAGGCGTACCCCTGCTGTGAATCTGAGGTCGATGTCTGATGAAGATTTGATAGCGGAGCGTAAAGCAGGATTCGGTCGTCATTACAACAATCGAACAACATATAGCGGAATAGGAGATTTGCCTGACGATTTGAAGGCTGTTGAGAAAGAATTGAGAAGGCGACGATTGCCCGGTCCGTGGAATAGGGAAGGGGTGGAAGTCAATCTACGAGAGAGGGTTCGACGGGTTGGGATTGAAATGTTGAATACCGGGGAAAGGGTCCGCGATCATTACAACTTTATAAATCGGAAGAAAGTCAAGGACCAAGAGCGGGTTGAGGTTGCCGAAGAATTGGGACTTCCGGTAAATAAGGTTGAAGAGCAGTTGTCACTGTTCGGTATGCCAAGTCCTCTGAGCGGTCAGCCTGCTGGGGATGAGGTTACTGAGAGATTGGCGGATGCTGCTTATTCAGGGTTGGTGGACGCATCTGACGATAGTCAGCGAATATTCGCTGACTGGGCGGAGCAGGTGAAGCGGCTTCGTATGAGGACCGAAAGACCCGGTGATTTGAGGGATGCTCCGGAAAATATTCGAGTTGATGCTGATGATGATATCGATGATCTTATTCGTGCTACCGATTCTCCATTTGACACAGATGGAAGGATGGCAAGCAAGTCGCGAGAAGTGTTGATGGTCGGAGACTTGTGGATCCATGGAGAGAGCCCCATAGGGATTGCTGAGGCACGAACTGTTGAAGAGTTGATGGAAGCGGTAGAAGACAATATTTCTTTTGTTGCTAAACCAGCAGAGTTCTTAGCCCGACTAGAAATGATCATGGATGGGCTTGGTTCTGCCCGAATGCAGTTGCGGAGGATGAGGGTTCCAGCCGACGGTTTGTTCGATGCGATAGCGCGTCGTTTCTTCATAGACCACGGCGTGGGAAATCCCGATGGTGACCCATTGATTCCTCTTTTGAAGGCCCGCGTTTTGCAGGCGACTAGGGCCGAAGGTATCAGAAATGTGGGGAGTGCTTATGATGCCGCTCTTAGGGTTGTAAGTGGGTTGAGAATAAAAAGTGTTGACGATGTGGATGGGCCTGAGAAGGCAAGGATTGAGATTGAGGATGCTCAAATTTTGGCAAGGATTGTTGCGCCGCAGATGAGGGCACGTTTGGCGGCGGGTAAAGCAGTACGGGTTAAGAGCGCTAATGATAAATGGACTTTTACAGATTACGGCGTTGATATTGATGAGGTTTTCCGGCGTGTAGCCGATGGAACGCCGTTGAGAGAAAGGGACGTAAAGGCTTTAGAAGCGTTGGTTGATGATGCGTTCTTGTTGGGGAGGGTGATTCAGTCTACTCGTGATCCAGAATTAGAATTTCTCATTGTTGACAGGGGCGTTGATCCTAGCGATATTGCAGATCGTCCGGCATCAGTGCTTCGAACTCATTTTTTGAGGGGTGCGGATGCACCTTCGAAAGTGTTGCGAGTGCGTCAAGATAAGGGAAAGATTGAAGTTCGCTTTTCTGGAAAGATTCTTGCTCGAAGGTCGGGTGGAAAGACACTTTATGGCGGAGAACAGATCGCAGGATTTGGGTGGTCCGATGTCGGCAGTATCGAGCGAGCGGTGTCGTGGGGCAAGGGGCGGAGTGGAAACATTGTTGGAAAAATTGACAACATAGAACTGGATTTGGATAGGCCCGGTTCGGGGATCACTGAAAGGCTTCCTGTCAGGGTGAAAAACATGGGGCTATCTACTGTTGTGGGCAGTCATGCTGAGTTGTCGCTTTCTGCCACGGGAGTGGTTGAGTCAACTCTTTCCGGCAAAGACGAAGGACTCTTGGCTTTCGGCATGGCGGGTTTTAGGAATCTTGAAGCCGAGGAACAGATGATGGAGGCGATCGGGAGGACTGTTAGGTCTTATCGAATGGATGGTCCTTCTAATTCTCAGATTATTTTGAATGACAATATGGCAAATGCTTTAGAGGAATTGTTGGATATTCATAATAGGCATGATGATGTTTCTTTCTTGCATGTTCATCAGATTTTGAATGATTCGAGGTTCCTTCCGAAGGGTAGTCGGCGGCATCCGTGGCGGGTAGTAGACGAATCTCGGCGGGATGAAGACCTTTCCCCGCCTACCGGGATTGCTGAAGCAGACCGGTATGGGGATTGGTGGGTAGCGAACGCTCCGTTTAGGGACGGTTCCGTGCGTTTGGACGGCGAGGTTGGTGAGTGGTTGGAAGATGCTCGAAGCGGGCCACGGATCTTCGATACTGATTTCACTGAGGGTTATCAAGCGGCTCGCACGCCCGGTGATCCCAGTGATCCTGACCGTCATCGACGCCACCGAAAGCAGCGAGGTCGCCGAGGCCGCCGCCGTCACCAAGGCCGTGAAGGTGAGCCATCTTTGGAAGAGATGAGTCAGTGGTGGCGAGCGAATGAACACATGTTCGATGATGAGCAAATTGGTTTAATGGCTGATGGGCTGTTGCGTCCCATATGGAATGACGCTACGGATCCTAGTCCTGTGATTATGAGTTATATCCAAGACCTCGCTCGTGAAACTTTGGCTCGGCGCAATGAGGCCAATCGGCCGGATGAGCCGGAACAGGAGGAACTGCTTGGTCTTTCTGGCCCCAACTTTACGGCTAAGGATACGCAGTATGGGCGGGTTAATCCAGACGATCACCGGCTCGGGTGGTATCCAGAGGGTTTAGATCCGAATGCAGTTCACGAGATGTCGCTGTCGGATGCTGAGGTGTTGTTGTCTGAAATCGAGGCGGCTATTCGATATAACGATTTGGAAGATTTGGATAGCCCGCAGATAATAGTGCCAGATCGGAGCGATCTTCGTCCATCGTTGCGAAAATTGAATAACCATCTGCTTGAGGATATCCAGATTGGTCTTACAGGGAAGATAAGAAGGGGAGAAGAGCAGGTTCCACGGGGTGCGAGGCGGAGTGCTTGGCGGATGGAAAGGGACCCTAACTTTTACAGAGAATATCTTAAAAAAAGTCCGCAGGGGAGGCAGAAGCACATAGATGATATTCCCGGCTTTTTCCTGTCTGAACTAAGCAAGGACATGGCGAAGGAACTTAAGAAGGGGCGATGGATACTTGAATTTGATGGTGGAGATTTGGATTTCCGGTTCAATGAAGATCGTTTTGATGTCGTTGGCCACTCGTCCGGTGAAGTATTGCTACGGGCCAAGGAACGTGGTATTGGATATAAAAAGGGGGATTATCTAAGGGTTCCAATTCATACTGACGATTCTCGTGAGGCGCGGTTGGCTAAGAAGAGTACGGGCTTGCCGTTCCCGTCACATTCGCCGGTTTGGACTCAGTGGCGTCCAGTAGGCAGGACCCGACCCGTCGCCACGGCGTGGTGGGATTTCACGCAGAACTTTTTGGATAGGGAATGGCCAAAGGCCCAGAAGGAGAGGCTGGGGAATAAGGATGCGGATGGCAAGGAGAAGCGGCCTCCGATGGGTCGTGATTATTCTGGAGAGAGTTTAGAAGAATGGAATCAGTTGGATCTATCTGATGGTTCTTTCGTGGGGGCTGACAGTCCGGATGCTGATCTTCACAAAATGAACTTGTCTGGATCAGATTTATCGAAGTCGAAGTTTGTTGGAACCGACTTGGGTGAATCGAATATAGAGCGTTCAGATTTCACTGAATCAGATTTATCTGAAGTGGAGATGACTGACGCTATGGCTTCGCATGCAAACTTTAGAAAAGCGATCTTGGAGGGGGGACAGTTCGTCAGAACAGATTTTCGAAATGCACGCTTCTTCGGTGCAAAAGCCTCAGGGGCGAATTTTGAAGAGGCAAATTTGGCCGATGCGGATATGAGCGTAATGGATCTTCAGGGTGCAAATCTTACAGGTGCCGTTTTGATTGGTGCCAATCTTGAAGGTGCTGATTTGACTGGTGCTGATTTAACTGACGCTGACCTTCGGGGTGTTGATTTAAGTAGAGCGACTTTGACGGATGCCATTTTGACTGGTGCGAATGGTTGGAGGACTGTCTGGCCGGAGGGCTTCGATCCTGTGGCGGCCGGGGTCGATGTCGATGCTCCGTTGGGTCGCTGGCCGGATGGTGGTCCTATAGTTCCCGACGATTTGGATGCGGATGCTCCCGACATTCTTAAAGAATCAGATCGACTTCTGAAGGAGTTGCAGGGAGATTTGAGTTCAGATTTGGTTGAAGCGATTGATCCTGAGAAGAAGAAGGAGTATTTCGAAAGGTCCGTAGAAGGAGTGGATGCGATAATAGCGACGCTCGGTCCGGAGGATGAGGACAGCCTTCTGTTGTTTCGTGCATACCGTGCAATTCTAATCCTTGCTGAAAACATGTCTGAGACTGATCTTAAAGCACATATTGAAATGTTGTCTCGAATTGATGAAGGTGAATTGCCGGGGGGGTTGGATCCTCGCGCTGTGGGGATCATGCCTCATCTCATGGCTCCGGCACGAGATGATTTAGGGCCGATCGACGTTGGACGGTTGTCGGGATTTCAGCACGCCTTAATGATCAATTGGGAGTTGAAGAAGGACTCCGCCGGGCGAGAGATGAGGCGGGCAGCCAAGCGTCTCTCTCAAGAAGAGTTGGGTAAGAGGATTGAGGCGATGGAGGCTCTGGAGCCGGGGGCGGTGATTATGGATATGCCTGAGATGGATTTGGGGGATAATGGCTTGATTTTATTCGGGAATGACGAGGAATATCTTTTCGCGGTTCGTCTGGCGGCATTATTTGAGGTTTACAACATTAGAAACGGTCAGGATCATTTAGGGGAGATTCAATTCAGGCCGGGTAATAATCCTTACAAGATTGACGCAGAGGGGAACATATTTTTCGACATGGACATGAATGTTGAAGGGGAAATGGATGTAGAAGCCGCTGGGATGGTGAGGGAGGTAGAGGAGCATCTCGCTGGGGCAGTACATCCCGATGACCAGTCCGCCATCAACGTTCCGGGCGGCGGAACCGGCCTCGCTTCTCAAAATGAAAAGGTTCGAAGACTGTCAGAGATAGATGCGGAAATAGATCGTCTAGTTGGTGGAAGGAATATCGATACGGGCGCTGAAGACCTAAGTGGCGCAGCGCGCAGAGAGTCACTGCGTGAACAGTTTGGAGACATGGAGCCGGAAGACGTAGAGAGGTTAGGAAGGCTGTTGGATGAAGAGGTAGCAATCAACAATTCGTTCCCGAAAGATGACGACAATTACGGCGGGGATCATTTTTTCCCCGGTACGCCTAAAGGACTAGATCAACCTGCGGCGCGTACGGCGGATTGGCTTGTTCCTACGCGTTGGATCGGCGAGGGGGTGAGGGTTTCAGAAATAGGTGGCCACCCGCTGGACCAACGTCCATTTGTCAGAGTCCAAAAAGCAGATGGTTCACTCCAACCTTTCTATCGATCCGAGGGTGTGTGGTTGCCGTTTGATGGATTCGGTGGACCACAGGGTCCGTCGTGGTACCGGAACAATCGCTTTACACACGGAGAGTTTGCAGAGGGTACTCCTTTGCACCGGTTTGGTTCTGAAGAAAATAAGGCTATTAGTGAGTTGTTGGGTCGTGAATTGGGAGATGCAGATGCGACGATGACGTGGCGTGCAACCATGTCTTATGAAGATTTGAATGGTGTGTTGGGTACGCATATTACTTTCGATGAGTATCTTCGTGCGATTGATGAAACGTCACCACAGCGTGACTGGAATCAGGCGGCCAGAGTAGGCAGCCCCATGCATGAGGTGGATCTGAAGCGACCGGTGACAGAGATGACTTGGCAGGAACTTGACAGCGTTGACGGTGCGTATAGGGCGCTGGATGCAGCGAGAGACGAGACTGATATTCGCTATCAACTGTCGGAAGAAGTACCGGACTGGACCCCGGAAGAGGCTGCATATCGCGAGGAGGTGAAAGCGGAGTTGGCTAAACGCCACGCTCATCCCGATTTTGACTACGGCACCGGTCCTAACGGTTCGCGCACGGAAGAAGATGAGCGGAGGGATGAGGATTACGAGCATGAAAAGGAAGTGCGGAAAGAGCGGGGACGGTGGAACTACAGAGAGGATCGGAAGAATGAATTCAGGGCAATGTCTGATGAAGAATTGGAAAAAGAATACGAAAAGATTCTTGCCGATAATGATGAGGCGGTGGAGGCTGGAGAGTACGAGTACGGCGAAAGATACGATGTTCGGGGTCCAATGCAGGTGTATAGAGACGGCGTCCGCATGGAGGATCGAAAAGGGGGGATGACTGGTTTTCACGCGGACGATTTGACAGACCTTGAGACAGTGATGGAAGAACGCTCTTTCGGTACGAAGCCGTTTGTTTTGCGTACCGCTACCCCTAGAGAGAAGGACGCAAAGATGAAGGAGAACCGTGCTGAAATGCGTCGCCTAATTGGACAGCCGGATTCCAAATACCCCCTTGTCGATGACGTGCATCAGGCTCATCGTGATACTGGCGAACCCTTTGGCGGCATGTCCATTGAGGACGAAATGACGGTGCGGCGGTTAGATGATGAGTACGACGAGATCAACATGTCGTTCCCGTCCGATTACGACGGTGATGTCGATCCTGACACATTGAAGGAAGTCGTAGGAAAATTGACAGGTGATGGGGATGGGGGTGCCCAAGTCGTGGATCCCAGCGAGTTCATGCCTCCTTCTTCTCCCTCAGAAGATGCTGAGCGGACGGTACATATATATGAGCAGGCGCTTCGACGGTATCAAACTATGAATGATGAAGACTTGACCATTGAAAGGGATGGCCTTTGGCGGAAAGCAATGAGGTGGCGGGAAGCAGGACATGAGCCGAAGATGAGTGATCAGTTGAAACTGGCGGCGGCAACAAATGAAATGGAGAGTCGTGGTGAGTCGCTTGGCGATGAGGTCGAAGACTTTTTGAAGGATATGGAAGAAGATGCGTAAGATCAGCGAAGGAACTGCGATTAAGATGAAAGACTATATCAGTGCGCGTAACGATTCTGAGCGCCTTGGAATGGTAGAACTTGTGGCACAGTATTTGATGGAGGATCTTAAAGAAATACCAGAGGAGAACAGAGAAGAAGCATTACTTATGACAAGATATCATTTGTCTACAGACCGTGGAATCGAAGATTTAAAGGTACTATATACAGACGCATTGGCATGGTCGGATGAAGGTTTGTTTAAAAAAGGACTGGAAACTAAGTAGCCGTGGATACTTTTACTGAATCCCGTTTGGATGCTATCGAATCCAAGTTTAACTCTATTGAGTTTAGGGCGCACGCGCATTTGGTTAGTGAATACAATTTTGCTCATCCCTTAAGTGAGAAAGGTCCTTTCAGTGCGCTTAGGAGGATAGGGCGTATTGCAGGAAGAGCAAGGGGTCGTCGTCGTGCCCGTCGTATGGGGCCTTCGGCAGATTTGGGTTTGCCGGGTATCGGGCGGCAGGCGCGCACCAATATCCCCTATAAACGCGATGCGCGGGATGCGGATGGCGATGGGCTACTCCAAGAGGGGACCATTTGGGAACGTAATGTTGGTTCTCAGATTCATGCTCAGGGCGGGGGGCAGATGGCGGAGGGTGCCCCTGCCACCGCCCTTGCAGGCCAACGACACACCGTGCGTAATGCCGCTGGTGACATAGTTAAATATAAGCCGGGGCAAGATCCAAACTCGCCTTATCACGCTCAATACATGGCGCAGAACAGTCCTGCTGGCCAGCGCACAATACGTCGCGCACAGGGGCGGGTCTTTCAGGCTGATAGGGATGTGGAAACTGCCCGTGTGCATCGGGAAGCGGTCAGCGTAGAGGACCAGCAACTACGGCTGTTGGAGAACGCCATTGCGGTGGAAAGTTTTAAACGGTGGATGGAGGCTGAGGAGCAGCGTCGGGGGCAGATGGGCGACGACCAGAGGAACTGGTTGGACGGCATGATGGAGGGTTGGAGTGGCGTAAGGCAGGGGATGAAGAAGAAGCCGAAGGGGTCAGCGGCGCGCAGGAAAGCAAACAAAGTTAGTAGGGGTGTGATCGTATCGGAGGCGGAGCGTCGTTTCCGGCGGACGCGGGCCGGTATTGAAAACGAGGAGGAGGATTGGGAAGACGAGGCGATATTTGACGACAAGATATTGCCTGCGGGTGTGGATCGGGATGAACACAACGAGAGGATGAGGACTGATCCGGAATACCGGGCGGAGTTCATTCGATCCATGATGGACATGGAAGCGAAGGAGAATAGGGACAAGGAGTATGTGCATCCTCCGGGCTATGTGTCTCAGCCGGGTGATGAAGATTATGAATTTGTGTTGCCGGAGAAGGAGCCACGGCACCCGCCGGGGGGAATGAAGGTTCCCCTCCCCACCACGCCGTGGGATGAAAGGAATCCCGGCGACGGCTGGGAGGTTGACGAGGACGGCAAGATCGTTGAGAAGAGGACGCCTCGCAATATGAGGATTCCTGATCTCACTGATGAGGAACTTGAAGCGGAAATTAAAGATCTGGAAAAACGGTCAAGGAGGGCTAAGCAGCAGGGCGAGAAGTTGAGTCCGCACTATCGCCGCCGGTTGACATCAGCGCGTATAGAGAAGGGAGAACGCGCTGATAGGGCATCGGAAATCGCAACGACAAAGAAGGCGGTGGAGGATGCGGCCGACGCTGCGGCGACAGAAGAAGCAAGAGCAAAACTAGAAAAAGTAATGATGCTGTTGGCCAGCAGGTTCAAGAACAATCCTGAGTTGATGTCTTATGACGAGAAGAAAAGATATCTGGATAGTTTAAGCGAACTAGAATTGCGGGAGATGTACAAGGATATTACGGGATTCGATGCTGCAAAGTATTGGAGTCGGACGGGACCCAAAACACCCAACCTAGTAGACAAGATCATTAAGTCTAAAGAGCCGCCTCCGAAAGTGATTGATCCAGACGAGTTGGATGATGATCAATACAGGCTATATCTGCAACGGTTGAAGCCGGGGAAGTTGTATGACGAAGCCTCAACGCATTTAGTTAAGAATCGGGGCAAGCATCGAAAGGACTCGCCGGACGAATTCATAAAGTTAATTGTCGCGGCTAGGAAGGAAAGGAGGGAAATCTCAGACATTGCCAACATGGATGCTGAGGCGATCACAGCCGAGCGGAACGCATTGTTGAAAGGGAAAAACCCAGAGAAACTCACTCACGAGGAACTGGCTCGCATAGCAGTTTTGGACGATGCCTTGAAGGACGGCGTAGAGGATTCGCTGATGGCATACATGGAGTACCTGAAGGAGACAAAGGGCAAACTTCGTAACGATCTAAAAAAGAGGCTCAAGGCTAAGCCAGACGAAGCGGCAACGCCGAAGAAAACGCCGAAGAAAACGCCGAAGAAAACGCCGGAACCTGCTGGGCCTGTGGACGATTCGGGGAGACCGATTCCGCCACCGCCGAACCCAGCGGATGTCGTGCCAGCGGATGTCGTGCCTGAGGATGTCGTACCTGAGGATGTCGTGCCGGAGGATGTCGTACCGGAAGATGTCGTGCCGGAGGATGTCGTACCTGATCTTGTTGAGCCACGCGAAACCCACGATCCGGGTGGCCAATTTACTTGGGCAAAGCCCGAGATCCTTAATGGCCTTACAGACGACGAGTTGGATTATGAGATCCGACGGCAGTTGTCATACGACGCTGCCGAAGGTCCCTATGATTTGCCTAAGCATGGGGCGTTGAAGGAGGAATGGCGCAAGCGTCATGGCAAGTCCCCGGATCCGCTTGGAGATGAAACTCCGGAAGAGCGCGCTACTGCTATCCGAGAATTCCAAGAGGCGATGCGGGATGAAGTGGCGGATGAGTGGGAGGCGGTGGCTGAGGGGCTTGGTCGTTTCAGGGAAGATCTTGATACCGATGTTTTGCC
>Ga0302120_10000278_pt1 | contig 22056 bp, 15 predicted proteins | sample AG5_Bottom_MG_FD_203118 | JGI IMG/M metagenome (GOLD analysis project Ga0302120, IMG submission 203118) | Marine microbial communities from Western Arctic Ocean, Canada - AG5_Bottom | ecosystem: Environmental > Aquatic > Marine > Oceanic | place: Canada: Western Arctic Ocean | collected 2017-10-01 | reverse complement strand
ACTCAAGGAGTGCGTTTAGTGAACCTGAAGACGGGGGACAAGTTGGCCAGTATGGCAGCAATTCCCTTTGAAGAAGAAACTCAAGAAGAAACCCCGAAAGAATAAGACATCATCATGCTGACTCAGTTGACTCAAGATATGAAGGAAGCCATGCGGGCAAAGGACAAACTTCGTTTGAATACTGTCCGTGCCATCATTGCCGAATTGAAGAATAGGGGTATTGAAAAGAAAGGTGCCCAGGGATTAACGAAAGAAGTCGCTTCCCCTGCAGAGTACTTGGATGATTCAGAAATGCTTTCTTGTTTGCGCACCATGGTCAAGAAGAGAAAGGAGGCCGCGGAGCAATACACCGAAGGCAATCGGTTGGAATTGGCAGAAACGGAGCTCGCGGAAGTTGCCATTCTTGCGAATTACTTACCTCAGCCCTTATCCGCTGATGAAGTCCAAGCCTTGGTTCAAGAAGCGATTGCGGAGGTCGGCGCCCAGTCCATGAAGGAAATGGGTTTAGTGATGAAAGCCGTTCAGCCCAAAGTGGCGGGGCGTGCCGACGGCAAAGCATTGTCTGATTGTGTCCGCTCCCTTCTTGGTTGAGATTGATTGATGTCATTTCGCCGACAAGCCTTTTTTTTTCTCCTTTGGGTGATTGCTGTCTCTGTCATGGTTTATTTTTCCATGCAGAAGGCCACTTGGCTAGCGCAAGAAGAAGCCCGACTTAGGCAAACGCCTTTTCAGGCAATTTTCCATCCAACGGCGCTTGACCCAGAGGCCGGCGAGCACGTTTTGCAAGCCCGACATGCCGCACAGGACTTGATGACCCTTCTGGGGCAGCAACTCAAGGGGTCAATAGAGGCAAACGGCCCTGTTGCTGCTGTGGGTGTTTGCGGTTCTGTTGCGCAAAGCTTGACCAACGAATACGCCGTTAAGCATGGCATTGGCATTCGTCGCACCGCGCTCAGAATGAAAAGCACCAAGAATTCTCCGGATTCTTTTGAGAAAGCCTGGATGGATTCCCAATCTATTTTTGATGCAAAAACCCCAGCTCCGGATCACGGCGAGATTGTGACTCGGGAAGATGGCTCTAAGGTTTATCGTTACATCACCCCAATTTATATGAAGGAGATGTGCCTCGCTTGCCACGGGAACCCGGCTACTTTCCAGACAGGGGTCAAAGCATATCTTGCAAAGCACTATCCGCTCGATCAAGCGACCGGTTTTTCTGTGGGCGACTTCCGTGGTGCCGTGAGCGTGCAGGTGCCTATTCCGTAACCATATGGGCGTCGACGGCAAGAATCGAAAAGCCGACGCTTCTTGGCTTGAGGCTTCGTCCGCCCCGAGTTTGCCGGCCCATAAGCGCTTGTGCGACTACATCCGGCATGCCGTCCGCGCCTCCTCTTGTTCCTGAGGTTTTAGGCTTGGCGACGAGACGAGAGCTCTTGCTGACGAAGGGGCTAAAGTCAGCTTGTTTTTCCGTGGCAATCACGAGGTAGCGGTCCCTCATTGGCCGGCTCAGTGGCCAGTCTGGATCACTGTAAACCATCATTTGAATTGGTTTAGGCACTCCTGGTTCAATGAGGTTTGTGGCACGCTCTTCGGCAGGCGGCCAAGCAATGGTGATGCTTCGGTTCTCACTGACGCAAAGTACGGTGACATGCATAGGTTTTGTGCCTTTGCCACCGGGAAGGTTGATGACAAAATCAGCCATGTCATAAACATTGTCACCTTCGGTGTCGACAAGAACCTGATTGCCCTCATGCTTGGTGCCTTCCCCTCGACTCCCTTGATGGCGTATTTGAGCTTTCGCAAAAGTGAAATCATAACTGTCTCGCAGGTCCTCAAGGGATTTATCCGAAATAGGTTGGAAGGATGCCGAAATAGACATCGAGTTTCCCGTACTCGCTAAGTTGAGAATTTGCTTAAACCTTATTTCTTGTTTCAGTGCCAGGAGAACACCACGGGAAATATTTTCCGCGCGATTTCTCTTTTTTCGTTCTTCCCAGAGCGGAAGGCTACTTGTGGTTGTCCACATTTGAAAGAGCCCAGCATCCCCATGTGGAGGGAAGAGCTGGTAATCCACGCCAGGCCCCGGCTCCCTTTGAATCTCCACGACACCGGTCCCATCTTTTTGGAGGAGCGCAACAATTTCATCTTCTAATTTCCCTTGGTCCACGAAGAGGACAACGGGGTCGTCACCCACAGGCCGCTCAATTTCAATGGCACGGAGCCCCATTGCTTGGGCAAACTCTGGCTCTTCACCTACCCATTTTGCCTGGGCCGACTCCGAGTAAACCCGTGTAATTTTTGCATTTCCAAGAACTTTGTCGGCTACAGGGTCAATCATTTTCATGATGGATCCTTTACGCAAAAAGTGAATAGACCCTCCTTCAATTTCTAAGGGGAAACGAGCTTCAGGATCTGCGACGGCAGCGAAACCAGGGGGGGGGGCGGCAAACTGACCTTGAAAAATAACTCGGTCAATACTTCCTTCTGCTTGGACGTTTTGCCCTTCAAAGAAAGTATTCACTTGCAATCCAACTTGCTTCGCAAGCTCACGGTAAGTGGTGCCTTTGGGCATTTTTTCCAAGGCCTGGGTTAGAAAAAATGACATCGCGCCGAAACGTCTCGCACGGCCCCGAGAATCTTTCACTTCAATTTCTTCGGCTTCTTCGATGGAAGAGCACGCCGCGATGTGCACATAACTCAAGGGGGCATTACGTCGGACATCGCCATCTTCTAAGAAAGGAACCGCGGATGGCCAGAACGATTCAATGTCATTGAACGTGAGGGATTGGCTGCCGGCCTTGGCTGCCCGAGAGCTTCGGCCTGCAGGGCCTCGGGTGACACCTCCGGAATGGCAGGAGTCTGTGATGACGGTGAGTCGATCCGTTTTTCCGCACAGTGCGCGAATGAGAGAATGTAGCTCGTCATCCGTAAAATCAAAAGAGTGTCCGTTTCCTTTGGAACGACTATTAAAGGTGACAAAAGTGGAATCTTTTCCCTGATATTCAGCGCTTGCAATGCCGCTTCCATCGGGAACTCTAGAGCCGTGGCCGGAGTACCAAAAAAGGACTTCGGTATTTTTTCCAGCCTTTTGGATTAAGTGGTCATAAAAGGCACGAACGATGCCCTCATGCGTGGCTTGCTTGTCGGTAAGGAGCAAAATATCCTTGTCCTGAAAGCCGAAACGCTTTTTGAGCACTTTTTTGACTCTTTCTGCATCATTGACGCAGCCGGTGAGGTCTCTCCATTGATCATCCGTACCATTATGCTCATATTGGTTAATGCCAATAATAAGTGCTAATCTCTCCGGATCCCCTTGGTTGAACTCGGTGTAAGAGGCCGAATCGGCAAGGAAAAGAGAAGAAGTAAGGAAAAGAAGCGACGTGAGTCCCATAAAAGGAGTATATACTTTAAAAGTCCTCAGACTAGTAAAACTCCATGACGAAATCCTTTTTGCTACTTTTTTGCTTGGCTCTCCTTCCTTCTTGCTCTGGGGGGAGTGATGGAGAGGATGTCCAAATTACCCCCACTGACGAAGGGGGCCGAGGCCATGAAGGCGGTGTCGTCATGGTCGACGACTCTACAGACGAGTAGCTACGCTGGTTGATTAGACAGTCAGCGTTAACGTATCACTGTGGCGCGGATTTTGTTCATTCCGATACCTTCAAAGTGCGTGTTTCCCGTCAAGGTATACCCCTAAGAAAAGGCAACAGTGAAGAGAAGAAGCCCCAGTATTATTGAATGATGGTGACTAAGGAATTCGTAAGAACGGTATCGCCATTTACGCGAACGATGAGAGCCTGAGAATATACGGGCACTCCGGTCAACGCAAGGGGGACTGGGATATCAATGCTTGCCGTTCCCGTGGCATCTGCAGTAAGGGTGGGGAGAGCGCGGATAGGCATACTCAAATCCACAAGGCCATACCATGTTGTCGTTGGCCCGCTACCGGAAAGAGAGTAGGCGATAACACATTCATCCAACCTTTGGCAGTGTTCGGTAAGGAAAGTCGCCGTGCTCCCGGCCACTAAATTGCTGATGGAATAAATGGGGGTGGGCATGTAGACTTCGGCAATTCCAAAAAGTGCACCGCCAACTAATGGCCCGTAATTGATATTTTTTGCATCATTGAATCGGAATTGTGTATCTGTGGCGTCAAGGAGGACATAATCCTCATCAGTACTGGCAGCACTCGGCTGGCCAGGTGCCCAATTGACATAAGAAACGCTGGAGCCGTCCACCCATTCAAAGATGCCTTCCGTGTTAAGGTCATTGAGTCCTGTCCAAAGAGCACGGCGTGCTCCCGTGGCATCAAACCCAAAGTTTTCCACCGCCCATAGGTGTTCCGCACTGTCGTCAATGGTGATTAAGTTTCCTCCCAGCGCTTCAGCCGTGGCTTGCGCTTGCACCCAAGTGGAAGGCGCAAGAAGATGGTAGGAGTGATCCGTTGCTGGGTTGTTTTCTGTCTGTAAAATATTACCGGGAATGTCATTGACGACAACTTCATCAATCCACCATTCTGAGGCATTGTCTCCGGTGTAGCGAAAGGAGAGGAGAACTCCATTCAGACCCGCGTAGGAGGACAAGTCTAGGTCCAAAGAGGCCATGTTCGTATCCCCTTCTATATCATCGTGAATGATTTGAAATGTGATGCCACCGTCTAACGATACTTCAACAGAATGATTGTCTCGATAGGAGGCAAAGCGAACGGCCTGCAGGCAATGCAGCCAGGCTTGATTCGGAAGAGGTAATAGATTAATGAGAGGCGAAATTAAGGAATTGTCATTACTTCCAAGTAAATCGTCATGCCATGCCGCAGCGCCCAATAATTTATAGCCCGCAGTCCATCCGTTTGTTGATGCCCCTGATTGGACTTCGGTCCAGCCGGGTGGGGGGAAAGGAAGGGTTTCAAAGTCCTCGGAAAGCACAATCACCTGCCCCCAGGCAGGAGAGGAAAGCAAGGCTCCAATAAGGAGAGCTAAGGAGGGGGAGGTGCACGACTTCGGCATGACCTTTAAGGATACCCTAGGAAGCCCTATTTTGTGGGATATTCGTCAAGGACCCAGTCGGCCCATAGCGCCTCAAATTGCTCATAATCCACGCCGAAGGCTTCCGTGAAGAGTTGCTTTTGATATTGGAGAACTTTTTCTATATTTGCAGGCACCCCAGGCTGAAAAATTCGATCATTCATACCAAGAATGAATTTCCCGAACGCCTCTTTTTGATTGGTCAGGAGGTAGTCCACTTTGGACCAAAACATCATGTGGTGCGAAATTGCCAATGTGTTTAAGTCGGACCACTCAAAGAGCCGGTTCCCAGATGGATATGCTTCCGGACCAAATTTGGCAAGTTTTTTAATCCGGGGCCGCCACTTCCAAAGTTTCTTCCCATTCGGGAATGTTTCTTTAGTCTTGGAAAACATGTGATAGCGTTCATCAATTTGATCTACGTACCAATGAGCAAGTCCTTCGGTGAACCAAAGCGGAAGAGAGTGGATGTAGCCTTTGAGCCCCAAGAGCAGATTCTTTGTTACACCAAAAATGACATTACAGTGAAGGCGAGAATCATCTGAAAGGTAGCCTTCGGCAAGCTCCGTACATGTGCCATAGAAGAGGCTTCCTGATTCGGCGAAGTTGTGCGTTTTCGATCCACCATGCGCATAGGCATTCGCAAAGCGTTCACAGTACCGGCCCAAGGTCGATTCCTTGGTGACAATCATGACCGTGAATTTATTTTTCTGGCCGAGGTACTTCCCTTCGCCCATGTAATGGCCCTTGACGAGCCTTCCAGGTTTGTCGGGGAAATCAGACAACGAAACTCCTAGTAGCCCCGTGTATTCAGCCCAAAGATCTTCTAAGCGTTGTGCGTAGAGATGCGCCCGAAGCCACGGGTTTAGAACCCTTACCTTTTTTGGAATGGTGGGGAGCTTTTCCCGTAGCCTGTCAAGTTCCGCAAGAATTTTTTTCTTTTGAATTTTGTCGGGCGGAATTTTGTAGGAGTTTAACGAGCACCCTAATTGAAAATGCTCTGTTTCGAGCCATATAATTTCAACAGCCCCAAGTGTTTTTTCAATCTGCGTGGTGCCGTGATCCCCGGCCCAGAGAAATCTTCCGAAGTCGGTGTAGCCCGCAGCCTTCCATTTCTCAGGGTCATTGTCCGTATAGGGATCTTTTTTCCAGGGCTCTTCTTCCTCCTCCTCTTGGGCAGCAAGAAGAGGATCAAAAAAAGCAGACCTCCCTAAGAGGGAGGTCTGCGAGAGTAAAATGAAAAGCCCAGCGAGGGCAAGCCGAGCAAGGCTTTTCAAGGATTTACTTGGAAGCGACTTTTGGAGCAGTTGGAATTAAGCCAAGTTCAAACAACTTCGCCTCTTCCTTCTTCAGCTGATCTCTGCGGTTGCTGTAAGTTTTCACTTTTGCACGCATTTTCCGCAACTTAGAAGATTTTGGTCCACGCTTCTCAATTTCAGCTTGGATTTTCTCTTGGTAGAGGTCTTCCATGGAGTCGATGTGATCGTACTCAGCTAAGATTTTCATGAGGTTCTTGACAGAAGTATCCGCGTCTTTCTTGTAGTCATTAGCAAGAATATCGCTCATGGCAGACCAAAGTTCTCCTTGTGCCTGATCCCCTTTCAAAGGAATGACACTGGAGCCGTCGGCGCTGCAAACAAAAAGGTGAGGCGTTTTTTTCTTGTTCTCAAACAAGTTGGTGAAGGGGTGATCTTCTTTCAGTACGTGCGTCGGAAGTTTGACGCAGTGAAACCATTTAGAGAGGAGAAAGGTTTTTTCATTTCCCGTGGAAGTGCTGAGAAGAGCGTCATCGGTTCCATTGCAGAATTCACATTCCCGTAAAATCAAGAGAGGGCGTTGATCTTCCTCGGCGAGATACCAAAGAGCCTTTTCTCGCGGAAGTGCTTTGTCCACGGAAACCGCAACGGTTTGTCCATCGTTGCCTTCGGCACCTGCCGTTTTCTTGACTTGGTAAACCGGGTAGTCCCAATCAATAAACAAGAGTTCTCGGGTTGTTTTTCCGTGTTGTGGAATGAAAATAGCTCCACCACCGCCACCGGCACCTGGGGTAACGCCTGCGGGTCCAGCCGGCGCTGCAGGGGTTGCGGGTGCGGCACCTGGAGTCATTCCTCCACCGCCGCCGCCGCCGCCAGTACTGTCTCCAGGACCTCCATAAGATCCACCACCACCATAACCCCCGCCACCGGCGGGTCCACTAGGTGGGCATCATTGTGGAGCGGCACCCGCTGGCGCGCCCATAAGGGCAGCAGCAAATGCTGTTAAAATTAGTGTCGTGAAGGATTTTTTGATCATGAGAATCTCCGGTAGGGAAGGATTTCCCTCTGGCTTCAAGGTACCATAGAACAAGGTGGAAGAAGCACAATTTGACCCGAATCAAGACAATTGCCCTAACCTGCGTGTTCTAGGGGACTTCCGTCTTATGAAAGAGCTTGGGAAAGGCGGTGCGGGGACGGTTTGGGAGGCCGAACAGCTCTCTCTAGGACGTCGGGTTGCGGTCAAGTTACTGAGCAGTACTTCACCGTCTCAAAAAGAGAGGACGGCTTTTCAGCGAGAAGCGCAGGCGGGGGGCCGATTGCAGCACCCATCGATTGTGCAGGTTTTTGCCGTTGGAGAGGCCGAGGGAATCCCCTATTTAGCGCAAGAGTTAGTTGAGGGTGGGCAGACGCTATTGCATTGGCTGGCAAGAGCTCGGAAGGCATCGGCGTTGACGGAGGGTTATGGAAAAGCATGCGCACGTCTTTTACTGCCGATTGCGGAAGCTCTGGCGGTAGCTCACCAGGCCGGCGTCGTGCATCGAGATATCAAGGCAGCTAATATCCTGCTGACTCCTGAAGCCGTTCCCAAAATTGCAGACTTCGGCTTGGCCAGTATCGCCGACGGCTTGCCGGACCACTTGGCTCCCGGCGTAGGCTCCCCCTACACAATGTCTCCGGAGCAAGTTGCAGCGGGCTCATTACGTGTTGGCGCATCCACCGATATCTTTTCTTTGGGTGCCACTCTTTATGAAATGCTGACATTGCGCAGAGCCTTTGATGGGGACACTTTGGCGCAGGTGATGGAGAAAATTTTACTTTTGGATCCACCGTCGCCATCTTCTGTTCGTTCAAAAATCCCGAAAGACCTTTCTGCCATTTGTTTGAAATCTCTAGAGAAGAGTCCCGCAAATCGTTATCTCAGCATGCAAGATTTCGCGGATGACTTGTCCGCATTCCTTCGCGGCGAAACGGTGCAAGCAAAGCCGCCTTCTCCTTTGGCCCGCGCTTCCCGGTGGATGCGTCGCCACCCTGTTCAAAGTGCATCGATGGCAGGCTGTCTGTTCGCAACGGTATTGATTGGAGGTCTGGCGTGGAAGAATGTGTCGAGCCGCGCGGAAAAGGAAGCCGTCGAAAAACATGCTTGGCTTGCCAAGGAAGAAGCTTTACTAGAGGCTGATGCATCAATGCAGGCACTCCATTTCCTTGTCGACGTTTTTCAAACTGCCGACGCCTCGACTTCAGCACGGTCCCTTCTCGAAGTCGGTGTTGAGAAGGCGAATGTTTCCTTTAGGGATCAAGCCCCGATGAAGGCCCGTGTTTTTGGCACATTAGGTCGGGTTTACCGGTCCGTTGGAGATTATTCTGCAGCAGAGCCTTTGTTGGCCCGCGCGATGACCCCACAGTCTTTTGAATGGGCATTGGAGAAGGTCCGACTTTCTATTTTGCAGGGCGCTTACGCTGGAGCAGAGAAAGAATTATTGGCGGCGATGGATTTTCTTGACGCCGAGTCCGATCAAGCCCTCGAGGCTAAAGGGCTGCTGGGCTACATTCGTTGGAGAAAAGGTGAGGATGGGCAGGGGAATGTTTTAGCGGAGTTGCTTCGTGAGCAACGCACTCGTTTCGGGGAAGAGGATGATCGGACCCTGGACACTCAAAATGGCTTGTTCGCAATTTTGTTTCGTCAAAATCGGCTTACCGAAGCGGAGCCGTTAATTTTGTTTGAGGTGCAAATTCGCTCTCGAAAACATTCTCCTCTTCACCCGGAAACATTGACGAGTCTTCATGACTTGGCCTCAGTTTACACAAAGCTGGGCCGTTACGAAGAGGCAGAGCAGAAGTTTCGTGAAGTATTGGAAGGCCGCCGCCGTGTACTTCCAACAGGACATCCTGACACGTTGAGCACGATGGCGAATATGGCTGTTTTGTTTTCGCGACAAAAAAACTACGATCAAGCGGAACCGTTTGCGCGAGAGGCATTAGTCTTGCGGAAACAAGTGCTTCCAGCGCTTCATCCTAATACACTGATTGCGGCAGGAAACCTGGCCAATATTCTTCGCAAGAAGGGGCTATTGTCAGAATCAGAGAGGTATTACGAAGAGGCGCTCTTGGGGTTTTTCGCACGGGGGGAAGGGGGATCTTCCGTTCCGAATGCATTGCGGCCCGGTTATGTCCTCTTGCTGATTGCGCAGGAAAAATGGGAGAAGGCCGAAAAGGAATGCCGCATGGCTTTGGAGAGTTCGTCTATGGAGTCCGCGACCCGAGAACGTTTAGAGCGTTTACTGGAACAAGTTTTGGGGAATCAATCTAAACTTTTATTTGATTGACTGCACGTTGCCAAGAATGGTGGCGTAAATCTCTTTCTTCTTTGTTCATGATTGGGTTATAGCGCTTCTTGAGTACCCACTGATTTTCAAAGTCATTGAGCCCTTTCGACATTCCGTGGTGAAGTCCGGCTAGTTGAGCGATGCCTTTTGCGGTGGCTTCGGTCGTTTGAGGGAGATCGACCGGAATCCCTAAGAGGTCGGCTAGGCGTTGTGCAAGCCATTGATTTTGCATCATGCCACCGTCAGCGCGCAGACTTTGCGGGAGCGGGGCGCCGTCGGCTTGCGAGGCTTCCAGTAAATCTCTGGTCTGAAAACAAACGGCGTCCAGTGCGGCCCGGACAATTTCGGCCACGCCGGTGTTCCGAGAAAGCCCAAGGATGGCGCCTCGGGTATTTGCGGACCACCAAGGCGCACCCAGCCCAGTGAAAGCAGGGATGAAGTGCACTTCATGTGCATCATCTGCTTGTTGGGCCAGGGCTTCCGTGTCTTTTGCATCGGAAATCATTCCGGCTTGATCGCGGAGCCATTGCACGGTGGTTCCCGCATTGAAAACACTTCCTTCTATGGCAAAGGTTGGTCTCCCGTGGAGGCGACAGGCGACCGTGGTGAGGAGACCGCTTCGGGAGGGAACAATTTGCTCCCCCGTGTGCACAAGGAGAAAACAACCCGTCCCGAATGTGCTTTTAGCCTGTCCTTTTTGAAAACAAGCTTGACCGAATAGAGCAGCCTGCTGATCTCCGAGGATGGCGGTGATGGGAAGTCCTTCGCCAGGAAGTCCTTTGCCGATGTTCCCGAAGTCATCCGCGCTATCTTTGACCTCGGGGAGCATGCAACGGGGAATACCGAAGAAGGAGAGGAGGTCGTCGCACCAATTTTGCGTTTTTAAATCAAACAGTTGAGTGCGGGATGCGTTCGTGGCATCGGTGGCGTGTACCTTTCCATTCGTTAAGCGCCAAAGAAGAAAAGTGTCCACCGTTCCGACGGCAAGCTTTCCAGCCTCTGCTTGTTGTTGTGCATCCGGGACGTGCTGGAGGATCCATCGAATTTTTGAGGCAGAAAAATAAGGGTCAAAGAGAAGTCCTGTTTTGGATTGAATCCAGGCTTCATCCTTTTCTTTGTTCTCTTTACACCATTGCGATGTTCGTCGGTCTTGCCAAACAATGGCCGGGTAGATGGGTTGTGATGTTTCTCGGTTCCAAACGACCACCGTTTCTCGTTGGTTCGCAATGCCGACGGCCTTGGGTACGCCTTGTTTCAGGACTTCAGCCATGGTTTTCAGCGTGTGCTTCCAGATGTCCTCTGGATGGTGTTCCACCCATCCGGGTTTTGGATAATGCTGAGGAAGTTCTTCCTGTGCTGTGGCTAGGGTGCGGCCGTCTTCGGAAAAGAGGATGGCACGGGAGCTTGTTGTTCCTTGGTCAATGGCAAGCAGGCAATCGTTGCTCATTGAATGCGCAGGTTTTGTTGAGGATTGACCGTGGATCCAGAAATAGGAGGAAGTCCGAGGAGAGCGAGGGCTAGGTTGGCGACCCCGCTATTTCGGATAGGCGGTACCTCGACCTCTGGGCCAGGGTTGCCAATGGACGGGTCTTTTCTTGTTTGCGCATTAAGGACATAGAGTTCCTGTTTTGGAAGACTATGAGTCCAAACGAAGAAAGGGATGATGAGGTTGACCCACATATTGGGAATGCCATGGTGATTTTTGTGGGGGGCTCCGCCGCCGTGGTCGGAAGTGAGAAGAATGGCTGTTTTCTGAAGTAGGTCTTTGTTTCGGTCAAGCTCTTGAAAAAGAAGTCCGAGTTCGGCATCGACGGCCTGGATGGATTGCAGGTATTTGGAATCTTTGGTGAGGTTCCAGCCGTGTCGATGGCCAGCTACATCGGGGCCGAGGTAATGTGCAAAAATAAGTGTGCGGGAAGTTGTGCGAAGTTGAGCAAGAATGCCTTGTGTCACCATGCTTTGAAGTGGGCCGACGCTAGCTTCGTCTTTGTAGGGCTCTACTTGAAAAGTGTTGATTTCTTTTGGCCAAGAGTTTTGAAAGAGAATGAATTTCCCTTTCGTGGCAAAGAGACTTGTGCGGATGTTCGCTTGGCGAGCAAGGTGAAAGATGCTGGTACAAGAAAGGATGTCCCCCTTTCTTGGGAGATTATTTTTCGTCCAACCATGGCCTTCTTTCCCGTTGGCAAAGCGTCCTGTGAGCATGCCGGCGTGATTGGGTAACGTGACGGAGTAGTTTGGGTCAGGGCGTGCGTTGAAGGTAGAAGCGCCTTGCATCAATCGGTGAAAATTGGGAGTGGCCTTTTTGTCAAGAGCTAGGAACGCATCACTTCTTAGGCCGTCAACGGAAATGACCACCACATGATCCATCTTGGGTGGGCGAGTGGCTGTAGGCTCTTGCTGTGGAAGGAATGCCGCAACAAGGATAAGGGTTGAGAAGGAGATCATGGATAAAAGCAGGGTACAAAAGAAAAGGAGCTGGACTTGAAAAAGTCCAGCTCCTTCATGAAAGACAGCTTAGTGAAAGACGGAGTAGCCGAAGAATACGCCGAAATCCGCAGTCGTGTCGGTGGCCCAAGTTTGTGCTAATTGAGCACTCAGCTCCAGGGCGTGGATGTCATCGACAAAGTAAGTCATCCCGATAGAACCTGCTGTGAAGAAGCCGTCAGCTTCCACTTCCGAGACGTCTGTAATGGCATAGCCGACATTGCCCTGTACCCAAGGAAGGACGGGGCAGGCGAGTGGTATGTAATAGCGGGTGTACGCGCTTCCGCTGAAAGACGTGCTGTCTTCGGACGTTATGGTATCCAAGATACGGACGCTTTTGAGATCCCCACTGAATTTGCGTTCCGTGGTATGCATGCCGTAAGAAAGACTTGCTCCCATTTCCATAAACTCTGTCATGAAGGTACCGTAAGAGCCAGCAAAACTGATACCGGTAGAGTCTGCAAGTGATGAAGCTTCGTCCACCGTCGCCTCTCCGTCTACTACGGGAGATCCAACGCCTACAATTTCCCCAACATTGCTTCCAATGGCAATGCTGGTATGGACGGAGCCAGGGGCGAAGATAGGGTCATGATTATGGCCATGGGGGTGAGATTGGCACCCGCCCGCAACGAGGGAGGCAAGAGCAAGAAGGGAAACGGTGTACTTCATTTCTGGGGGATTGGGGGAGGCGCGAGGAGCGCGAACAGGGGGAACTATAGCGATTCCCCCAGTCTGCGGTTTAGTGTCGTTCCTAGTTTTAGTGTCGTTACTTTCTTGGAAAAGAGAGCCTTTTAGCCCAGAAACGGTGTGACTCGGATGCAAAATGAAACAAGCTCCGGTGCATGAGCACCGGAGCTTGAAAGAGATGGATGTCTCTTACTGAATCGCGGAGGTCACGACATTGGAAGCTTCACCCATTTGGCAGCACTGAAAGTAGACCGTGTAGCCCGCCGCAAATCCTGGAATGGGGAGGAACCAATTTGCGTCACCGTTGCTGTCTGTGGTAGCCCGGTTGCCAGCTTGGGTTGGGTTATTGATTCCCAGGTCCACACCAAGCTGAGGGATTGTGGTGGTTCCTAAGGACATGCCATAGGCCAACCAGATGGGGGCATTGGCTGCCCCGCTCGTTGCCGAGAATGCACCCGTGTTTCCTGCTGACAAGGCGTTGACACTTAAACTCAGGACGTCGGCCTGGACAGGAGCTGTGGCATAGAGGGTGCCGACAAGATCCAAGATAGCCCAGTTACCAGCGCCATCATCCTGATCGATTACCAGGTCAATAGGCGCGTCCAAAATGACGGTGCCGCCGGATACAGAAAGGTTGCCACTGACAGGGGTCGGGTCCGTCGGTCCGGTGTCAGTAAGGTAGACTGTTGTCGTGCTCCCTACTAATGGAATAGTCACGATGTATCCACCCAAAGGCCACATGATGACGTCGGTCGCCCAAGTCCCAGGAGTGCCCACATTGAACTGCGGACTGGTGAGCTTGAAGTTGGCGTCGTGGATTTCTATTTCCGCCAATGGAGGCAGCCAACTGAAAACATTATTAACCTTTGCGTAGAGCACATTGGGCACGGTCACCATGTCGGCGCTTATGAATTGACCTGTAGTGAATGGACCTGCAGCTGGATTGAGATTCAAATCAAGGGTCCCCCCCATATTAAAATATCCAGGAGTTCCTCTGATTCGGCCAACACTAGAATCACCACCAAAATCAAAGTAGGAAGCCGGGGTGTCAATGGTGAGGGAGTATTGGCTTTGCGCAGAAACAGCAGGAGCCATGAGGGAAACGACCAACAAGGCCGTTGCGACAGATAAGATTTTTTTCATGTGAGGAACGAAGGAAGAGGGGGATTTGAGAATCAGAACGGGGAACCCACTTTACACGATAAGCCTACTATGCAAAGTATTCGATTGTGGATTTCAGATCAAGAAAAACTGGTGCGTGGTCAGAAAACCTCTTGTCCTTGTAAACCCTTGACTTAAAAGAAGTTAAGGCCAGATTAGGTGTGGCTAATAAAGCGTCAATACGCCAGCCTGTATTATTTGCCCAAGCATTACCGCGGTTCGACCACCAGGAGTAACCGTCTCCCTCGGCATGAGGGTGGAGGTGGCGGTAGGTGTCTACCCACCCAAGCTCGTCCAAAACCTCAGTCATCCACGCGCGTTCTTCTGGGAGAAAGCCCGAATTATTTCGATTACCCCGCGCGTTTTTGATGTCCTTTTCTGTGTGGGCAATATTCCAATCTCCGCAAATCAAAAATTCGCGCCGACTTTTTCGCTTGCCTTTCATCCAGGTATAAAGTTGATCCATGAATTGAAACTTGAAGTTTTGCCGAAGCTCACCGGAAGATCCTGACGGCAAGTACAGAGAAACTACGGATAAGTTCCCGAAGTCCGCTTGGAGAAATCGTCCTTCTTGGTCCGCCTCCTTCCACCCAATGCCACGGCGAACGCGGTCCGGCTTTTGTCGTGAGTAGATTGCCACTCCGCTGTAGCCTGGTTTTTCAGCCAGAAAATATTCCGCATGAAATCCAGGAGGGTTTCGTATTTCCTCGGTGAATTGATGTTCTTGGATTCGCACTTCTTGGAGGCAAATGACATCGGCTTTCTGATGGGGGAGCCACTCGAAAAAACCTTTGCGCGCTGCTGCACGTATCCCATTCATATTCAGGGTAATCACTCTCATGGCTTCATAACACCGAGTTCGGCCAATTGCTTTTCTACTTGTTCTTCCCAACCACGATTCGCGGCGGGGCTTGCGGGGCTTGGATGGAGAATGCTCCCAAATAGCAGAGAATGGTTTGGCAGTGCTATCTTGGCTCTTTTAAGTGCGAATTGTCCAACGCCAATCATTTGCTTTGGTTGCAAATAGTCCACAGTCTGCTGGAGAGCTGTGTCGCATAACTCAAAAAGTTCGGCGCGGATGTCGGCGGGCAACTTATCTGGTGTGAGGTTTTTTCCGCTCTCCTCCATGAAGACCAAGGGACAGTAATTCAAAATAAAAAATCTATGAAAAAAATCTCTCGGAGAAGAAAAATTCTTTTGCGCCCATCCCCAAAGTCGTCGGCCGCTCACTTCCGACCGCGTGCAATTAAACCCTTCAATCGGTCGTTTCGGGTGTTGTCTTCTAGGCGGTTTGACGGGCGCTTCCACTTGTAGCCAATCGCGCGCGGCAGTGATCTCTCCGAAGGGAACGCCTGTTTGTGCCATGCCCCAAGGTCCTGGGTTCATGCCTAAGAGCAGGTTGGGAACACCTGGTTTCCCGTAATCCAAAAAGCGTTCATGAGATTGCCTTGCATATTGCAATGGGTTGTAAACACAGGCGACCGGCTCTGGAAAAGAGAGCCGGTCCACGGCGTCGGCAAGTTGCCGGCTGATGGAGACCAGAGACACGAGATTGGCGTGGAAACTCTACCGGACAAGTTTAGAATATTTCTCCGCTTGCAAGGTTTGACTTCACCGAATCCATTCCCCCCGCCCCGCGCACGATGACGGCTTGGGTATAGGCGGTATGGCCGACGTACGCCGAAGGCACATTGACGTCAATCGTTGCAATGCCAGATGCATTTGCCACACCGGAACCTAAGACTATAGCCGATGCCCCTAGGTCCAAGCAGAGTGTGCCTAGAGCAGGTGGGCAAAGGGATCCGGTCTGTAAAGAGCCGACGGCGAAAACCTTTTCACCCGGTTGTGCCCCTTCCACGGTCATGCGGGCGGTAAACCCGCCAATGAGCGTACTCATGGAGAGGAAAAGGTCATAGGAAGGACCGAGCATGCCAATCCAAGTGCGCCATCCGGAAGTGCGGTACTCATGATGATTCCAGAAAGTTCCTGGGCTTGCGGGATCTTCATCAACACCGCTGTAATCTCCCCATCGGGAACCAGTTTCAGGGGAAGAACTGATTTGAAGTTGAATGGGGTCGCCGAAGGTGCCCGTGGGGTCGCCGGCTTCTCGGTAAACATATTCCACCGAAATATACTGATTGGAGGAGGAACGATTGAATGCAATCACCGCGTTGTTGTTGGCATCCACATGGATATCCCCGAACCAATTGTGCTCGCCGATGCCAAGATTTAGCGTGCCGTATTGTGCGAGTGTCGGGTCATTCCCGGAAAGTGGCCAACCGTTGAGTGCAAATTCATACCACCGAACGCGTGCTGTGTTTGCGTGCCCCGAGTTGTGGCAAATCCAAAGAGATCCATTACGCACGACCCCATTTTTTACGCGGTAGTCAATCGTGGAGGCACGGTTTGAGGTGCCAAGTTGGTCTGCGCCGGGGGGTTGGTTGTACTTTTGCGGCAGGTCAATTTGGATTTGATGGAGCTGCGGGCTGGTATTTGCATTGGTGATAGACTCCAACATCATTTTTGTATTGGAGGAGGCGGCCCAAGTGGATGCAAAGTAGCCTACAGATGCATTCGTTTCGTAATTCTTTGAAGCCCCTAAAGAAGCCAAGCTTGAAGAAGTTAATACCTGTTTCATGCTTGGGGTTTGTCCATTTGCCATGGCATTTTTGTCAAACATGAAAACACGGTTTCCGCTAGGAGAACTGAAGCAGTCACCCGTGATGTAAATGGTGTCTTGGTCTACGCCCATGTTGGGGAAGTCAAGGAAGCCACATGTGGAATCTACTCGGTATCGAAATTTATGCCATCCACTATTCGGGTCAGTTGATTTCGAAATGGCAATGCAAATGGCATCATTAGTTCCGGCGCCATCCGCAGCAGCAACAATAAAGCGTTCCGTGTGCGGGTCATAAACCGCAATAGGGTCAAAGACAAAACCACCGGCACCTTGGCCAGCCCAAAATCCGGTTAGGGATTGGTTGAACGTTTTTGAACCGCTTTTTGTAAAGATGGCAATTTCACCGTTCACAACGCCCACGATATGATTCAGCCCTACAGCCACATCTGGGTCAGGTGGGGTCCACCCCGTGCTTGAAATGGCCTCAAAACCAAAGGTTGACCCTCTTGGTGGGGGTCCTGGGACTTTTGGCCCAGGAACGAAAAACGGGTCATAGTAAGGCTTCTCTGACTTTTCCATGACGGCAAGAAGGGGGATGTCCAAGGCTGCGGCCATGGGCTCTACAGCGAGGGGAGCCGGCGGATTTAAGCGGGCATCGGCGAACAAGGTGACTCCAGCAGCACGTTTGTCACCAAGCAGGTTGCCATGCCAGATGAAAGCAAGTTGATCCAGGTCTGTCCAAAGCATGTGTGTGCTGACCAAGCCGACCTGCATGTTTTGTTCCCCTTCCGAAGCCTGATTGACTTGGAACGATGCACCAATGGCATTGGCGTCGGCGGTGAATGCTTGGGCGCGAATATTGACGGGGCGACTTGGGCGATGCACGCTGTGGTGCTCGGTAAGAAGGCCATTGTCGTTATAGGCAACCACAAATCTTCCGTCGGAGTGCATGGCAACGGACGCACCGTTTTGATAGCCCTCTCCTCCAGCATCCACGGAGAATGCCGGTGCCGACGGCGTGCCATCAGCGTGGAAGGTTCGCGCCATGACGCCGTAATCACTTCCCGTTTTTGCGGACATCCAAGCGACAGCAAAGCGGTCCATACCGTTGGAGGCAATCGTGGGCTCAACATTTTTCTGCTGATTGGACTGGTGGAGTGCGAATGGCTTTTGCGTGAGTTCTCCTTGAAGAGGAATCAACCTTCCTTGAAGATGAAATCGTTCTTGAAGGGATTCTCCCCATGCAACGACCCACCCCTGTTCTAAACTTGCCGCTGTGGGCAACCAATCTTGGCTCTGATTTGCGGAGCCAATTTGAAATTCCAGACCATCCGCCGCCCCATTTGAGAAAAAGCGTCGGCCCATGACTTTGCGTGTGGTTTGATCTGCATCGGTCCAGGTCACTAAAACATTTCCACCTGAATGAATGTGCACAGATGGTTGGCCTTGGTCTCCGAATGGATCTGAGGCGATGGGGAATTCATGGCCAAGCGCCTGGAAATGGCGTTGCGTTTCTCCATCTTCTTGCTCCGTCTCTACCCATCCAAAGCGCCGCGCAAAAATTCCACCACGGTCTCCGTCTTGACCAATGGAGTTCCAAACGACCCAAGCAGTGTTGTCCGGCGCGAAAGCCGCGGACGGCTTAATTTGGTGGTCTGGCAGGAATTCATTGACATGGATTTCAGTGCCAATAGGGCGGCCGAGGGGGTCCAAAAGCTGCGCAAAAACCCCGAATGTCCCATGTTCTTGGCGTCGGCTGTCCCATACCGCGAAGAAATCCCCTTTCGGCCCTGCCGCTAAAGCCGGATCCATTTGCCGGTTCGAGGTGAACGTATTGGCACGAACTTCCACTCGTTGATGTTGAACGAATGGGTGGGGGGTGCTTTGAGGGCTTTGGAGGAGGAGGGCGGCGAAGAAGGTGAGCATGAGGGAAGTCTAAGGGGAAAAAGAGGGGGCGAGGCGTGCGATTTCGCACATTTTTGTACAAAATCGCACAATCACTAGGGTTACAGGGGTAATTCAGGTTGGTACAGAAATTGCAGGGAAGAAGTCGGCCCTTGGGCTAAAGACTCTTAGAATAGAAACACCCATGAATCTCACAGGTATCCGCATTCTGTCCCGCTTTTCTGGCGGCTTTGCTCTCTTTGGAGCGCTTTTGGCTTCTTCTTGCATCCCTGGAGATAGCCTCGGAGACGGTATTGGCTCAGGTTCTAGTGCTGGAAGTGGCTCAGAAGGGCAATTCCGTGTGATTCGCTCCAATCTGCCGGACAATGCGACTTGGGAGTTGAATCGAGTCATTGAAATTGAATTTAGTGATCGACTAGATCCAGATTCGGTTGGGTTTGGCTCGATTTCATTCGTGACGGATGATTATTCCATTCCACCCGTAACGGGTAGCTTTGAATTTGAAGAAGGTTCCGAAGACCGCATTGTCCTTTTCCGCCCTACTTGTCCGAATAATAGCGACAACACGAATGGTGGTTTTTACCCTGAAGGCACGCAGTACACCATGGTATTGCCTGGGCAGGACACGTTATCGAATAGCGCCATTCGTGATGCACTTGGGCGCCCCTTGGCCCTGGGCTATTCCCGTCAGTTCTCTACCCCTCTTGGCCAAGGTCCATCCTTGTTTATGGATGATTTGCCAACACCACCGAAGTTAATTCCGAGCTCCGGAGTACGATTCCCAGGGAAACTCAATTTATTCATAGATCCCGACCCCAACATTATTCTTTCGTTTGACCAATCTTTAGATGGTCGTTCCAGCAATATTAATTTAGAGAATATTTACATCCTTTACTCGGATGTTCCCGCAGACCAAGTTGTTGGAGACGTTAACTTTCCATCGACTCATTTAATCCCAGGAATGGTTTCCTTGACGGACAATTGCAAGGAGCGTGCCGAAGTTTCTTTTGTCGTTGCCGGCATCCTCCCTCCAGGCCGTGCTTTACGCGTTGTGGTTCGAAGGGAACTTTTGGATATTGCCGGTAACGGAAATATTGAGGATCAGGTGTGGCCAGATTTTGCGCTTCCCACTCTGGAGGATTATTTTGACGACAGCACGACGCCCTGGGACGTCACCGAAGTTGTGGATGAATTCACCGAAAACTTCAATGACACGCGTGGTTTAGATTTAGATGCTGCTTACCCCATGCCAATGGCAACGACTGGGGAGGGATACGTGCGCGCTAGCTTTGAGTTCCCTGGCACTTTTACTTCAAAGGATTTCTTTTTGAACAGTGGCTATCAAGAAATTTTTACGGATGGCCAAACTTTTTTTACCGACACTAATAACACTTTGTTCACCCTGCAGGATGGTGTTCTTAGTTGCAGAGATTTCACGATTAAGTCGGGGTCAGAGTTGCGTGGACGTGGTGACAGTCCTTTGGTGATTTATGCAAATGGCAACGTTCAAATTGAAGGCACACTGAATGTCAGTGGAAATAATGCTCTTTGGCCAACCGGTTTGAACTCAGCAAGCCGTCCTGAAGGTGGTGCCAAGGGGGAATGTGGGGGCGGCACAGGCGGAACGTCTTCTGCAGAAATGACAAAAGAAACCCCGCGAGGCATGACGGGATTTGGCGCGTTTCAGGTACCGGGTGGTGGTGGTGTTGGAGGTGAAGCGGGCTACAACCAGCGAGACCAGGTGGGTTACGCGAACACAGAAATGGCAAATAACATTTCCGCCGGTGGTGGTGGAGGGGGCTTTGCGTTGACCGACAACGAAGCGGTGCATTGGCATCGCTGGGGCAGTAGTGACAAGATGCCAGAGATCGATGTGAAAGGGCACCCAGACCACAACACTTATCGTCACCGCGCCACAAACCCTTTCTATGCGGGTCACCCGGGTGCTGACAAATATGACATCGGCTTTCCTGAAGGTAGTGCAAACCCACACGCCTCTTACGTGGTCCAGGGGGCAGAGGCCGGTAACCGTGGCTCTTCTTGGAACTGTCTGTATGAGGCGGGCACGGCCGCAGGGGATACCTTTCCTCATGGTGTTTATGGTTTTGAGGACATGGCGGTTGACGTCCTCTTGCTTGATGATGGCTCCGGTACGGGGACGATGATTTCGGCCGATGGTCAAGCGAATACCTTTTATCAGAGCGCATATTTTACATTTGATCCTGTTTGGGCGGATCCGTCGGATCCTTTTCCGTTTCAGGCCGGCCACCCAATTTTTGGTGCCGATGGAGGATCTGGGGGTAATTCCGTATTTCGAAATGACGGTGATACAACCAATGATTTTTGGGGATCTCGCATTGATGCAGCGGGCGAAGTGACCCAAGGCGAGTTATTAGTTCCTTGGGCAGGTTCCGGTGGGGGTGCCTCCGGAGATATGATTTTGTACAACCGGAAGCCAGACGGCTTCGGGGGATATCTTCACATTAATGAGAGTGTGCCGGATCCGGCCTTCCCTTCAGGAACGATTTTCACTTACCGAAAGGGTGGCCCTGGCGGTGGCGGTGGCGGTCAATTGCAAATCATGGCTATTGGCACCATTATGATTGGAGTGAATGGTCTTATTTTGGCAAAAGGTGGAAATGGAATTGCCGGTGAGTCCACCGGTTGGACTTATGGGCAGGTTTCCGGTTCTGGCGGTGGCTCTGGTGGGCACATCATTCTTCACTCCGCCACCGCATTGGATCTTCGAGGTGTAAATGTCACGTCCATCGGCGGGACCATTGAAAATGAAAACCGCACTTGGACTCTTACGGACGGTACTTTAGTGGAGCCCAACGTTGCGGGTCTTTACTACGCCGAAGTTCTCCGTGCCCACGGTGGGCGCCGAGGTTGGGCAGCTTCACGAGTCAATGAACATTTGCCCTACAAGGACTATGGCGGATCTGCCGGTAAGAAAGATGGGAATAGTACTTGGATGGCGGGTCGTGGCGGAGCGGGAGCCAATGGTGTTATCCAGTTGCATGTGCCTAATCCATCCACGGACATCCTTTGGCCGGGTTATGACCCGTCAGGAAGCCACGGCTCCACGTACAGCAACATTCAAGACTATGTGCATGCATCATATGACCCTATTACCGAAGAGTGGTCGGGTTTGGATCCGGATAAATTAGAAGAAGTCTTGCGCTGTTTTGCGGCGCCACAGCCGGTTGTTCTTGTTCCTTTCTTTGCGTCAACTTCTGTCGTGCAGTCGGAGTGGGTTGACACGGGGCTTGCTGGTTTACGGGCTCCGGCTGGCGCGACAGAGTTTGTCGATTATCCAGATTACAGCAATTCACTTTTGCAAATTCAGGGCATCGACACTTCTTCCGGACGGGTAGAAACCACCGTCGGCGCCGTGTCTATGTTGCCCGATGTTGTAATCGGAAGTACTTCTATGGCGGTCATCAGCGCCTATGAGGTCGCCTTGTCCAATGCCTCGATTGATTTTTCTGCGGCCCTTCATTTCCTTCGTCAGCCAGCTGTGCTTGAGGGCTATCTTTTCCGGCCGGACTCGTCTGCTGCCGTTGGGTTTACTATTGTGGAAGCGGAATATGATT
>Ga0302120_10000277_pt1 | contig 22080 bp, 34 predicted proteins | sample AG5_Bottom_MG_FD_203118 | JGI IMG/M metagenome (GOLD analysis project Ga0302120, IMG submission 203118) | Marine microbial communities from Western Arctic Ocean, Canada - AG5_Bottom | ecosystem: Environmental > Aquatic > Marine > Oceanic | place: Canada: Western Arctic Ocean | collected 2017-10-01 | reverse complement strand
ATATTCAGATAATCAAATTGCTAAACTTAAAGGAGTTGATGAATCCAAACTTAATGAACAAGGCGTTATTGTACCAGGTGTAAACACTACAGTTGATGTAAAGCCAGGACAAACAGAAATAGAAGCAGCCAAATTTGGTAATGGAAAGATAGCTCCATTAATGCCTAAAGGAAAGAGTAGTTCACACATTTTATTTAACTTAGGATTAGCAGAACATAAATGATAGTATATATTGTACAAATGGAAAAAGCAATAGCTAAACCAACGGCAGTATGTGATCCACATAACAAATATGTTGTTGGTGTTTATGCTGATATTAAAGTGGCACATGAATCTGGTAAGGTAGAAGAAAATTGGAGACATGGACAGTATAGATATCGTATACATGATTTTGTGTTAGATCATATTAATACTGATAAATTAAAATATGTAGTATCTGATGCAAACAAACACGGAGACTTATCGCCAGATTTTGAGATCATTAATATTAAAAGTGCTTTAAAAAATATATGAAAATAAAAGATGTATTAAAACTTCCAAGTATTAACATAGGCGATGAAGTGTTAGTAGGAAAATTTAAAAACCGTAGAGCAACAATTACGGGGTTTACTACAGACGACAACAATCAGCCAGTATTAAAAACAACTAAAGGCGATCAAAAACTATTCAAACCTAGAATAGTTAAATTAATGGATAAGTAAAATGAAAGTAGAGTTGAGGCGACTCGAGCTAAAACATATTTTTCAGTTAAGAAGTATACTAACAAAAGAGACCGCTCAATCATCATATATAGAGTGGCCTTTCACAAAAAAGGTTGCAGAATCTTTCATTTCAAACTATAATACATGGGGTATATGGATTAATAACGGAATTCTTGTCGGTGCTGTGGAAGTAAAAGAAAATTTAGAAACAGCATATTTTGTAAATGACAAGTATAGGAATATAGGAATAGCAACACAGGCAGTGTTATTATGTAAAGAAGAATTTGCTGATAAACAACTTTGGTGTGTTATTAATCCTAATAACAAAGCAAGTTTAAAAGTAGCTAATAATGCACAACTCAGAGTAAGTTTCATTAGTTAAATGTAAGGAATAATATGGACTATTCAAAAGTAGATAAAGATGGCAACGAATTAAAGTCAATAGTAGAACCTGCTAACCAAAAATATCAAGCAGGCTATTATGATTACTGGTTGGAAGATCCATCAAAGTACGAACCAACTGCAGAAGATATTAAATGTGAATTACAATTATCTGCAATGAGTACAGTAGAACCATTAAAATGGGAAATTGACTTAGGATGGTTTAGAAAAGAGATTAAAGCATACGACGATAAGTGGGTTCCGTATTTACGCAGAGAAGGTGTAGTAAACAACAGAGAAGGACTATGTTTAGTAGGACTACCAGGAGATGATCCTTGGGATAGTTTAAGTATGCCTGAAGCAATAAAAAGAACTGGACGAATGCTTACTGAATTAGATTTTAATGAACCTACACAGTTATACAAAGACTGTAAAAGTTTACACCCATTATTAGATTATTGGAAACCACTAGGACGTACAATTATTGTTAATAGTGGTGCAGGAGGGTGGTTCCCACCACACAAAGACCAACCTATGCTAACCAGAAATACATTTAGAGTGTGTGCATTTGTGTCAAAAAATGTAGGGCCTGATGCATACGAATGGGTATCAGATGGGCATACTTGGCCAGTTAAATCGGGCGGCGTATACTATATAGACACACGTAAAACGCATAGAACACACAGTTGGAAACCAGATAGTATGCATTTAGTTATGAATATACCAAAAACGTGGGAAAATGTTGTTAAGCTAATGAGTGCAACACTTAATTACTAGCCAATAATTCTTGAATTAGATAAATACTTGTATGAAGATTACAGACATTATAACTGAGGATGCAGATGCAGGAAGTACAATGGCAGGTAATATTGCCAGTGTTACGTTCCCAATGACGCCTGGCACTAAAGAAAAAGACGCTCGTAAAGCTGTAGATCCAAAAGGATACTTAGGTAATAAGAAAAAAAAGAAGAGCTTAGGTTATACTGAAGAAGTCAAGGTGATTAAAAGATGAATTTAGCACAATTAAATGAAATTTCAGATGTAGACCCTTTTTCAAAAGAAGGCTGGGAAAAATACAGAAGTTTTAAACATGGATCAGCAACTGCTGACAAAATGGCTAAAGACGAAGATAAACGTGGCAATAAAAGATTTGGAAAGTATGACGACAACGGAAATTGGCATAGTGTATCAACTTCAGACCCAGATAAATGGAAAGAATTAAAAGCAAAAGGTTATTCATTAGTAGAAAGTTGGAAAACTCCATATTTTATTAAAGAAGCCACAGGTAAATGTAAATATTGCGGTTGTTCAATTGATAGTCCAGATCCATCTTGTGATTGTAAATATGATTCACATGATGCAAGTGGTAGTAATTGGGTTAACGAAGGCATTTATGCAAAGAATAAAGAAGACCCTATGAATCCAGAAGTAATTATACAGGGTTATGGAAGATTAATGTTAAAACAACTTGAATCAAAAGTATCAAGTATGTTTACAGAATTAGCAGAAATGTGCGATAAAGGTAATTGGAGCAATGTTGAATATAATCTTAATAAAGGTTTAGTACAAGAGTTCCTAAAAACTATAACAGAAACGTACGAAGAATTAGAACAAATTAGAAAACGCGGCGGTATGAACAGTCGTGGCATTAAACAGAGGTAACGACATGGACACAAACCACCCAACATATAACAAAATTGATAATACGTTTAATCGTGTTATGAATGAAATTAACAAATTTGAAAAAGTTTTTAAACAAGGCGGCCAACTAGAGATGGCTGTAATGGAAATAGATGGAGACCCATCTTATTTAAAAGATGTAGCACAAGCATTATCAAATCTTTATGAGGCTTTGGAAGATGCACACTTTGGTACAATAGGTCACGTAGTAGATGATCGAGGTGCTAAAGAATCAGTTCAAGAGAATAAAAAAACAATTAAAGAAGGTGTACTTGACAGTGATGATGATGATGGGTTTATGGCCCGTAGTCAACTTTACTTTATGGCACGTGATGCAATTAAACTGCACGGTGTTATTCAAGATCAAGATAATTTAGAACCATGGGTACAAAATAAAATAGCCTCTTCAAGCAAAGATATGGATGCAGTGCGTCGTTACACTGAATATAATGCCATGAAAGCCGAAATTGAACCAGAAGGAATGGAACTAAGCACACATACACATGATGATGAGCCTGTTGAAGAAATTCCAGCAGAAGTCTCAATAGAACCTACAGAAGAATCAACAGTTGCTGAAGCTGATTATGCTCGTGACTATGTTCTAGCAAACGCACCTGAACGTATGGTAGGAATGCACCCAGTTTCAAAAAATGCATTTTTAGTTGACTTAGAAAAAACATACCCAGGTATTAGATTAGAATTAGGTGAAGCAGTTGTTGAAACAAAAGAAGTTGAAGTAACAGAAGGTATGAAATTTGATGATAAAAATGCAAGTGATGATCTTCAAGTTGTTGCAAAAGACTTATTTAAGTCAGCAATGAAAGCGGCTCAGAAAAAGCATAAAGAGTCAAAAGTATTAGAAGGCGTTACTATATCCGGTGGCGTGCCAGGGACTGGATCAGCAACTGCTGCTCCAACGGTAATAGCAAAGGCACAATCTTCAAAAGACAAGGCTAACGCAGATGCACAAAACGCCGCATCTGATGAAAAGTTAATTAAAAAAGCCGTAAATAGAAAACGCAATTATAATGATGACGGAATTGCACCACCTAAAGGCCATCACAATACTACTTCTAATAGATGGGCAGAATCTACTGAAGCAGAGGTGAAATCATAATGTTTACTAAAGCAGAATTTCTTTCAAACGAAGATAATAATTACCACACTGAAAATGGTGTAGAAATGGCAAACAATTTTGGTACTGAAGAAGAACAAAGGTTAATGATGCAAATTCAAAAAGACCATTATGCTCGTGGACATATTAATCCAGATGAGATAGAAGCACGTATGGGTATTGTAAAAAAATATTGGCATATGCTTGAAAGTAATGAAGAAAGTATAGAAGAAGACGATGAAGAAAGAGGTGCTGAACATTATCGAGAGAAAGATAAGCAACACACAGACCATGTTAAAGCAGAATTAGAAGAAATTATGAGTCATTTAGATCAAGCTATAACTTATAGATATAAAAATAGCCATTTGTTTTTTAACAGTGGTGATAAAGCAGGTACAGGCGAAATGTATAGAATGGCAGACAAACTAAAAGAATTACATGATGGTTGGGACAAATCTACAGAATTATACGGAATGTAATCGAGGAAATAAAATGAAATATAATCAAATAAAAACTAAATTAAACGAAGAACACAGTTTAGGCTTACTTAAAAAGGTTGCGGCACAAATGGATAAAGATGCACGTAATGGTGATTATAATTCAATTGATGAGTTACTGGAAGATATTCCAACAGAAAGATTAGAAGGTTATCTGTCAGATAACTTGTATCCATATGTTGAAGAAGCTGAAGCAGATGACCTTTATCATGACAATGTCAAAAAAGTAGGGCAAAAAGATTATAATGATTATAAAGGTATTCAAATCCATAATTTAAGAAAAGAATTAAAGCGAGTAAGAAAAATACTTCTTAACCTACAAGACATTGAAAGCAAAGATAACAGTTCTGATATGGTACAAAACATTAGAAATATGCTTGGTGGCTATGAGCAGATGATTGATAACATGGAAAGTGCATTTGAAAAACTTAATGTTGGTCGCCACCGTACGGAATCAGTTACTATTGACAAAGATGATAAACTTGCATCTTTGAAAGTTATTGATCCAAATAACAGGCGTCACGACGATACATTAAATAAATATTCTCCAAAACAAATTAAAATGGCATTTGGAATTTTAAATGATCCAAGATACAGAGATGGTAATTATGATGGTGCTTATGCAGCCATTGAGAAACTTGCAAAAGGTTTAGCAAGTCATCCAAGTGTAGCGAAGGCATTAAAAAGAGCAAACGAATCAATAGTTAAAGAAGCAGATGAAGACGGAGACGGCAAAGAAGATCTAAAAGGGTTTGATGCAAAAACATCATATGCTCTTAAAGCTCTCCAAGTCAAGTATCCACATGCAGATAATTTAATGTCAGCAATGGCAGCACAATCAGAAGAAACAAATAGAAGACAAGACGATGGTGATAAGAAAAGAGATGCATTAGACAAGCTTCATAATAAAAATATTAATACTATTGAACAAAAACTGTTTGATGTTATTAGAAAAAATAACCTTAAGGAAGAAGTTGTAAATGAAATAGACCCAAGTAGATCACCGTGGACAGTCTCAGGTAAACACCCTGGAGCAATGAGCCAAAGAGAATTAGAAAGAGAAATCGCAGTATTTGATGAACTTAGAGATAGAGGTGATCATTTATCACCAAGAGAATTAGCACAAGAAGATTCATTATATCATTACTTAGAAAGCTCAAGACAAAGATCAATTGGTGAAATGCAGGCAGAAGATATGCAAAAACATGCTAATCGTATTATTGAGAAAGCCAAGTGGAAAAAACAAAGAGCAGAAGGCATTGAAGATATAGCAAAAGCACATACGAAAAAACACACACTACCACGACTTGATACAGAAAGATATCAAGAGCGTGATGGACTAGAAGGGCCTATAATGACAAAGTCAGGTAAAGTAGTATATTACGATCCTAAAGAAGATTTATATTATGATCCAGATAAAGACATGTATATAGATGCTACTGATTATGACCGTTATGCTGATAATTATGATTATCATAATAAAAGGAGATAATAATTATGTTTAATTGGATTAAAAAAATGTTTGGCGAAGGTGCTAAACCTCAAGTATGGGTAGCAAAGCCTAAAGTAGAAGTAAAGAAAAATATGACTAACCCAATAGTAGTCAAACCAAAATTTAAAAATAAAAAAGATTTATCAAAAATGACTAAAGTTAAACTCGAAGAAGTAGGTAGAGTTTACGGCATAGAACTTGATAGAAGAGAAAGAAAAGATAAGTTAATAAATCAGCTTTGGAAAGCGATTAAAAAGTAGGAGAGCGATAATGGCCAACGGAGTGGATCTGACACAAGCAGGTAAAGTAAACCTAGACATGAAAAGTCTTGTAGGTATTGTCATAATGATAATGTCTATCGCAACTGTTTACTTTTCTTTACAAGGTAAAATAGCACAACTAGAATTAGATGTAGTTAGAATGCAAGATACTCTAGTAGTGAATACAGAATTTAGAATCAAGTGGCCCAGAGGTGAACTTGGTGCATTACCAGATGATGCAGTACAAGATATTAATATCGAATACATTAAAGCAGAAATCCAAGAACTAAAAGAACATCTTGAAGAATTAGAAGAAGAAGTTGAAGACCACAATAGACAGAATGAACATTAGGAAATAACATGAGATTAGTACACTTATTTGAATTAGAAAGAAAAGATCAAGTGAAGAAAATGAGACGTATCTATGATAAGATGCAAGAAAACCCTGCTGTCATAGATGAATTATGGAAAACTATTGCTAACATGACTGTAGATACTGAAGGTGATCTTAAGAGTAGAGTTTTATCAGCAATCGATCCTAAGAATACAGGTAAAGAACAAGATCAAACATATGCAGAGGGATTTGTAGCAGGTTTAGTTAATGCTATTGATAAAACAGAAGGTACAACGGAAGAAAGAATTGCATTCGCAAAAACGTTGGGCACAGTAAATCATGTAGATCCAAAGGCACTATTGCAGCCATTAACTAGTTGGGGTGACTGGCTAGTAGGCACAGATTTTAGTAAAAGATTATTTGATACAATGTTTAATGATCCTGCATTTCTACAAGCTAATAAAGGACCAGGTGAATTTGCACTTGCAATTTTAAGTCCAAGTATTACATTAACAGGTGGTAAAGGTGACATACAAGTAAATGGTAAGCCTGTTGAAGTTAAATCAGGCCTAACATCATCGGGTGGTAGATTATCTCCTACTTCAGGAACACTAGGTCAACTTTATAAAAATAAAGAATTTTGGGATGCACTAGTCCCAGAAGATACTGTAAAAGCCAAACAATTAGGTAGCATTAATAAAATTAATGCAAATAACTATAGTGCATTTTTAGAAGAGTATGGGCTTCAGCCAAAACACTCAGTAAAAATACTACAATCAATATTTAAGCACAACGATGCTAGTGCTCTTGCTACGCAAATAGGTAAAAGTGGAACTAATGTAAAAGCATCAGATTTAATTAAACTAGCTGTTAAAAATTATGGTGCATCACAAGGCGATGATGCTTTCTTAATTTTACAAAAAGATATTAGAACTAGTTTGTATTTTGATGTTGATAATTTAGATCCAGTACTTAGCAGACTTTCTTTTTCATTGCCACTTATAGACAGTGACGCAAGAAGCCAAGGCAAAGCTCAAATTGGTATCTTAAAGAAAGCAAGATAATATGTGGGAAATTATAGAAAGAATGGCTACAGATCGTTTATGGATCTACACAGCACTAGTTGGTGCAATATTTGGTGCGTTGTTTATCGCATACATGCGTGGCACCCGAATTAGTTTCTGGGCATACAGCAAATGGGAAGCACTATTAGATTACTTTGTTAATCGTTGGGGCTGGACTTGGTTCCAACAAGACCCAGAAGGTTGGAAAAAACTAAATCCTAAACTATCTAAAAAAATAGAAGAACTTGAGAAACGTATTAAGTTCTTAGAACAAACAAACAGACATTAATAATATGAGTCAAATATATCTAGTATGCACTCGCAGTGCCATAAGCGCCAGTGCGTTAACATACATAATCAACCAAAGTCCACAATTCTACAATGTAGTTCATAATAACTTATGGCTAAAAGAAGCAGGCTCTAAATTTGCCGATGCTACAGTAATTGAAGATTGGTGGAACATTCCAAACTCTTTCGCAAAAACATATAATCACGACGTAAGAAATAATGAGAATATAAAATTAGAAACATTACAAAACTTATGTAATGAGTGGGATAATTTGCATACAGGCAAACACATAGCATTGTTTACACATGCAACAAATACAGCAGATATTATTAAATGGAGAAACGAACACGAACTTCCAATAACAGTAGTCACTACTATTATGGGTGAAAACTGTTATCATTACATAGACTTATTTTTACAAAGAGAATACAGTAACGAAATGAATAAATTTGTAAGTTTATTTGACACATGGAAATATTTATATAACCAATTTTTATCTCAAGATGTAACATGGGCAGAACATGCAGACGTTGTACTTGCTATGGATGATTGGTTAAATGATCCAGCAGTAACATATTTTGCATTGGGAATATTTCCTAACCATAACATGAAAATATGGGTAGAAGAATACAAAATGGCAAATGGATACGAAGGATGGAATTTAAGTTTAACTAGTACAACAAACAGACTAAAGACTATGTGTTATATATTTGGAAAATATGAAAGTTTATTTCAATATACCCAAGAAAAGAGGCTATTTGCATTAGCGACACTAGAATCTGGTAAATCATATAAAGAGAATGAAATTACAGATATTCAGCAAATAGTTGATAATACCCAAAAAATCATAAGAAAACAATTGACTTTAACCTAGTTATAGTCTATAATAAAGACTAATTAACCAGGAGAAAATCTATGAGCATTACATTCAATCAAGACGATATAGCAAAACTTAAAACATTAATCCAAGAAGGCATACATGTTATAACAGAAGTTGAAACTCTCAATGAGGGTTTAAAAGATACAGTTAAGCACGTTGCAGAAGAAATGGACATTAAACCAGCGATTATTAATAGAGCTATTAAAATAGCACACAAGGGTAAACTACACGAAGTAAGAGATGATTTTGATCAACTGGAAACTATACTTGAAAGTGTAGGCCGCCCAGATTAATGGAAGATCGCTTAAAATTAAACGATAAAATTAAAGCACTTAATTCTACAAGAGTGTTTAAAAAGATAACACCTAAGGGTGATTTATCGTGGTACGTAAAGTGGATTTCAGTTGTTTTTATTGTAATAGCAACTTCGGCTAGAGCTGCAGGAACTGTTCCGCACATAGACATGTGGTTTGGATTAGTTGGTACACTCGGCTGGCTTTGGGTAGGACTGTTGTGGCATGATAGAGCACTTGTTATGTTAAACAGTGTATTAGTAACTCTTATACTTGTTGGCTTAATGAATTTTTATTTCGGAGTTTAATACTTGATTAATAGTATACATGACTTTTGGGGTATACAACCAGAACATATTTTTAAAGATATGTTTACTGGATATGAAGATCTATATCCTGAGTTAGATACATTTACCGCTGAGGTGTATGAGGCAGATGGTCCAGGAACAATAGAAAAAGTTTTCAATATATACAGAAACAGAGGTATAGTACCTATTATATATTATACAGAAAATGGACTAATACAAGCACTAAAAGAGTTTAAACGAGCATCATACAATCATGTAGAAAATAATATAATTGGCCTTGGAAATAATCAAGGGCAAACAATTAATCGTTTTGTATTCACAAATATGCAAACAGCAGAACCCAAAGGTAGAGGTTCAAATAGTTTAAAAGATAGATTCCATAATGATGCTAAGTTACGCAGAGCTATTAGAATATGTTTTGAATTTAGAGATGGAAACAAGTTAGTATATCCAACAGCAATGCGTAGAAGTTTAGAATTAGTAACAGGTGAGAATGTGCAAAACTTTAAGCCACAACACGCTAGAGCAATTGCAGAGCGTTTATGTCCGGTGCTATGGGGTCGAATTTACGATTATAGCTGTGGTTATGGTGGAAGGCTACTCGGAATAACAAGTAGTAACATGAACTACACTTATATAGGCACAGACCCTAATACAGAAACATTTGAGTATTTAAAATACTTAGATAGTTTATTAACTAATAGTGCTGAGATTATTTGTTCACCATCGGAAGAATATCAATGCGAAGACATTGATTTAGCATTTAGTAGTCCACCTTATTTTAATTTAGAAAAGTACAGTAACGAGCCAACACAATGTATGGTTAAATATACTACGATGGATGATTGGTTTGATGGATATGTTGCTCCTACAATGAAAAATATATATAAGGGTCTTAATACAGATGGAATATTTGCAACAAACATCGCAGATTATAAAAGTTATGGTAACAAAGAATATTTTGTTGTAGATCGTTGGATTGAACTTGCTGAAAAGATTGGATTCAAACATACAAACACAATTAAGATGATGCTTAACACACGACCTGGTGTAGGTAATTTTAAAACAGAAGGTAGAGAAAAATTCGAAGGAGTATACGTTTTTGAAAAAAATAATACATGATTTGGAATGTTTACAATGTGGACATAGGTTTGTTTCGCCAGTGCCTCGTCCATGTAGTAATTGTAGTCACAAATATCTTATTGATTGGGGATTTAAAAATATGAGTAAAAAAGCATGAGTTATATAGATGCATTTCACGATAAAAGTAAAGACATTGTACACGTTGTTGAGCGTGTTAACGGTAAAAGAGAATTTAAAGAAATTCCTGCAAAGTATACTTTTTATTATAAAAATACACAAGGTAAGCACACAAGTATATTTGGCGAGAAGTTAGAACGTGTAGTCTGCACTACAAGTAAAAAGTTTCTCACTGAAAAGAAAATACACGGACATAAAGGACTGTATGAGAGTGATGTAAATGTTATTTTTAAAACATTTGCTGAAAACTACGATCCAACAATAGTACCTGATTTAAATGTTGTATTTTTTGATATTGAAACTGCCTTTGATAAGGAGCAAGGATTTGCTCCGCCTAGTGATCCATTTAATGCAGTAACGGCTATTAGTTTACATTGTAATTGGTTAAAAACAACTATATGCCTTACCATTGCTCCTAACACATTAAACATTGACGAGGCAAGAGCAGTTACTGATAAATTTGAAAATACTATTTTGTTCGGAACAGAAAAAGAAATGCTTGAAGCATTTTTAGATTTAATTGATGATGCTGATATTTTAAGTGGATGGAATAGTGAAGGTTTTGATATTCCATATCTAGTAAATAGAGTATCACGTGTAATGAGTAAAAGTCATACAAGACGTTTTTGTCTTTGGGATAAGTTGCCAAGAGAACGTAAGTTTGAACGTTATGGTGCAGAACAACAAACATTCGATACATATGGTCGTGTACATATGGATTATATGCAATTGTATAGAAAGTATACATACCACGAAATGCATAGTTATAGTTTAGATGCAATTGGTGACTATGAAGTAAAAGAACGAAAAGTAGATTATGAAGGTACATTAGATCAACTTTATAATCATGACTTTGAAAAGTTTATTGCGTACTCTAGGCAAGATGTTGAGTTATTAGTTAAACTAGATGCTAAACTACAATTTATTGATTTAGCGAATGTGTTAGCACACTCTAACACAGTATTGCTACAGACAACAATGGGTGCTGTTGCACAAACAGATCAGGCTATTATTAATGAAGCACACACTAAAGGTCTTATTGTTCCTGATAAACGGTATGATAGAGATACTACACAGGCGGCTGGTGCTTATGTTGCAAAACCTAAAAAAGGAATGCATAAGTGGGTAGGCAGTATTGACTTAAACAGTCTATATCCTAGTATTTTACGTAGTTGCAATATGAGTACGGAAACTATTATTGGGCAAGTTAGACAGACATACACAAAAGAAATGATACAAAATGCAAGAACAGTTGCTGAAGCATGGGAAGGAAAGTTTGCGTGTAAAGAATATGAACTAGTAATAGATAAAAATATAGATGAAATACTACATCTTGACTTTGAAGATGGAAGTAGTTTTGAGGCAACTGGTGCAGAAATATATGAGATTGTATTTAATAGTGGACAACCTTGGATTATTAGTGCCAATGGTACAATATTTACATATGAGAAAAAAGGTATTATTCCTGGTTTGTTAGAGCGTTGGTATGCAGATCGTAAATTATTACAAGAGAAAGCACGTGAAGCACGTGAAAAGGGTGGTGATGAATTTGCGTATTGGGATAAACGTCAACTTGTTAAAAAGATTAACTTAAACAGTTTGTATGGTGCGTTGTTGAATCCGGGTAGTAGGTTCTTTGATAGTAGGTTGGGACAAAGTACAACATTAACAGGTCGTTCCATTGCAAGACATATGGCGGCAGAGATTAATAGAATTATTGCAGGTGAGTATGATCACCAAGGTAAAGCAATTGTATACGGAGATACTGATTCCACTTATTTTAGTTCGTATCCTATGTTAAAAGATCAAATTAAAAATAACGAAATTAATTGGGATAGAGATAATATTATTGCTTATTATGACGCAGTATGTCAAGAAGTAAGTAAAACATTCCCAGGGTTTATGAGTAGAACATTTCATACTACATTAGAACTAGGAAGGATTATTGAAGCAGATAAAGAAATGGTTGGAAGTGCAGGTATTTTTATTACAAAGAAGCGTTATGCAATGTTAGTATTTGATAACGAAGGTAAACGTGAAGATGTAGATGGCTCAGCTGGTTATATTAAAGCAATGGGATTAGATTTAAAGAGAAGTGATACTCCGCCTTGGATGCAAGAATTTCTTAAAGAAGTTTTATTAGATGTACTTACTGGTAGTGAAGAACAAGAAATAATTGATAAAATTATTGAGTTTCGTAAAGAATATCGAGCAAAGCCAAGTTGGCAAAAAGGTAGTCCTAAACGTGTTAATAATTTGACTGCTTATAGAGGTAAAATGGCAAAGTATGAAATGGATCGTAAGAGAGCACAAAATCAAAACAAAAGTGTAAAAGATATTAAAAAGCCACCAATGCCTGGGCATGTTACTGCTGCACTTAACTGGAATAAGTTACGTGAAATTAATAGTGATAATTATGCTAATGAAATTACAGACGGTATGAAAACTATTGTTTGTAGAGTAAAGGATAATCCAATGGGCTTTACAAGTGTAGGTTATCCTACAGATGAAACACGGCTTCCTGAATGGTTTAAAGCACTTCCGTTTGATGATGATCATATGGAAACAGTAGTGGTTAGTAAAAAATTGGAAAACCTACTTGGAGTGTTAAAGTGGGATTTACAAAAAGCAGCGGCTAAAAACACATTTAATAACCTATTTGAGTTCTAGAACCCAGTAAAACAGCGAATTATTAGCCGTTGACAAAACACTCAGAATATAGTATATTAATTGAATACAAAGGAATATAATATGAAAGAACAAATAATAAGCGAATTACAAACAGTATACGATCCAGAGATGCCAAGTATTAATGTACACGATCTTGGATTAATATATGAGATAAACATTAAGGGTTCTCACGTAGACATCGTACACACATTAACTAGTATGTTATGTCCTGCAGGCGATTTGATATCAGGTAACATTAAAGAAGCAGTAGAGAGAGTAAATGGTGTAGAGACAGTAACAGTTAAGTTAACGCATACACCACAGTTCTCGAAAGAGATGATGAGTGAAGAAGCAAGAATGTCACTAGGGATATAATATGAATGATGTAGCAGTTAAAGACTTGGGTTTAGATATACAAAAACAAGTAGACGAAATTACAAAACACGATAAACGACATGGCGGGCCTTATGATAGAGGCGGCGCAGATAGTTATTATGGGCGTGGTCACAAACCACACTATTTTGTAGGTAACACACATCAAGGTACTCAAATTCCCGAAGATAAAATGACTGATGATGAAATTAGAGAGTATACAGCCGGCTATAATGACAACGAAGCGGCTGGTGAATTCAAAGATTGGGGTTAAATGCACCCAAAATCACCTAAAATAGCCGAAAAAATCTAAAAAAAAAGAAAATAAATCTTAAACCCTTATGCTATAAGGGCTGTAGCCTGTTCTAAAGGTTGACAATCAAGACATCTTGCCGTATAATATAGTTATATTACACAATAAAGGAAGGATATGAAAAACTCAAAAGCATTTTTAAACAGTTTTAAAACAAAATATATGGTTGGAATTCGCCCTAGAGAAGCAAATTGTTCACACGTTGATAGTGTTTATGTAAAAGCATTTAGTATGCAAGATGCACTTAATAGAGTTGATGCCGCTATTGATCATTTAGACTGGAGAGTTAAAGATGTTATACCAGCAGGCGACGAGTTATTTGGTGATAATGAAATATGTTGTGCTGATGGTAGAGCACCAGTTAAAAATATTGGTATTGCTACCGAGTTTTTTGGAATTACTTTTTCTTAATAGGAGATAATATGAAAGCAGATTTAAACACAATGTTCAATGGAAGACGTACTGTATTAACAGACAGAACTAAAGATTTATGTGATTTCATACAAATGTCAAGAAGGCTTATTGTTAAGCAGATAGATACTGATAGAATTATTGGTACAGTTAAAGGTACTGGTCCTTGGTATACATATACTGATAAAGAGTGGAGCAACGAAGAGCAACGTTATATAATGTTGCCAGAAAGAATTACACATACTCACACTTTGGAAGAAATTAAAAAGTCTTACAATAGCCAAATGGAAGAGTCTTGGGTAATGTCACACGCAATGGATCATTAGGAGATATTATGGGTATGAAAAGAAAATTTGGTAAAGATAAAACTTGGACCGGAAACGATCATGGAGTATTAAAACTTTTATTTGATGATTCGTATTCAGATAATATGTCAAAAGAATTAATGAATGCTCTTGCAGAAGATTATTCAGGTTCAACTAGATTTAAAGACCGTATGCGTGACTTTACTGTACGACGTTGGGTACAGTCTAACAATGTTCCTTTTGAAGATATGCTAACTGATTGGATGGAATTAGGTCTTATAACTGAAAAAATAGTCAAAGACAGTTTAATAATTAAGAACTATGAAGATAGTATTGCTGTCGATGAATTTATTGCGGCTCGTAAGATAGAGCTCGCTGAAAGAGAAGAATTTTACAAGAAGGCCAAAGTATGAGATTATCAGGAAAAATGAAAATCTTTATAATGCTTGGGTTTATAGCATTAACATCATTGCTGATGTTAAAATTTATATTTTGGGGCAAAGAAGCATTTGCACCATACATAGGAGCATAATATGGAAATGGTACTTTTAATCATCATGATGCAGGTTGTTGTTGTGATGATGACAATAGAAGTTTAGTATGAATTTAATTATAGAATTTATTGTTTATTACGTGATGTGGATCTTTATAGTATTTGGTTCGTTAATCGTATTATCAGTAATTTTAGCATTATTAGGAGTAGGATTATAATTTTTTATGTGGTACTCACAAAGGCGGGCCGTGTTGCCCACATGAGGGTGAGCTAAGTTAGTCAGTTGAAACAGGTGTATGCCAAGACTGATAAGCCGCACCAAATTATTAGGAGTTTAAAATGGAAAAGTTTACAATTTTAATGAGTTTATTCGCTTTAACACTTATAGCAGGTTCGGCATTTGCATGAGTGATAAAGATAAAAATTGGATACTAGCAATACTTTTGGGTGTTATAGCAACATTTTTTCTGTATAAGTTTATTATGAATAATACTGAAATGACAACACAAGATTATATGGATCGTATCGAAGAACCGCCTATGATACAAGATAAAGGAATTATATTAGAAGAAGAGCTAATTATGGTAGAAAATAGGTAAAAAAGGTTGACAAGTAACCAGTCTTACCGTATTATATAAGTATAGTTAAAAAAAAGGAAATATTATGAATACATTAGTACAACATATTGAAGCAATTAACAAAAAATCTGAAAAAGAGATGGATGCTAATCCAGATCTTTGGATTGGTACTATTGTAGAAGACCCTAAACATTGGGCAGAGTATGGTATTACTACTCCTGATCAATTTGATCGTTATCAAGACGAACAATGTCTTTATAATGTTGTTTCTGACCAGTATTCTAAAAGTTATGCTAGGAGTCTAGGTATTCCTTCATTGTCTGATAAAGAATTGCAAAATGCACTTGACGAATTTTAGTAATGAAAAATAAAAAAGAAATTTTAAAAGAAAAAGCAATGAAGGCTAATGTAGCCAGAACTGAAATAGCAGGTACAGTGAATACTAAATGGACACCAGATGCTATAAAATTATATGAAGAGTGGGTTGTAAAGATTAAGAAAATGTCTCCTCACTTAAAAGAAAAGCAAGTTGAATTACTTGCAGAAGTTGCCGCAGAAGCGAGACTCGGCAAAACTAAAAAAGTTTATTAACAATAAAACTAGTGTTTAAGTCGTGGTAAAATACGAATAAATACTGAGATTTGAAAGAAACGTAAAAATTGCGATGTAGAAACGAAATTCTTCATCGCAATTTTATGTGCTCAAGGTAAGCGGGTTGTCCAGTCGACCGCTCTTAAAAAGCGTAGGATAGATTGTAAAAAGAGATTTTTTATAATCAAAAGTAAGTTAAATAAGTGCCGGTAGTGACCGCTGAAGCACAAGATACACAAAATTAAGAAAACGGTTACGTAAAAATAAAAAAATAGGAGAAACATATGTTAGATAAAATCACTCGCAGCGTCGCAGCTGCAACAGGTATTGGCATTTCGTTGATATCTTTAGCAATCGTTTTACAGGTTGTTTTTAGTGGTAGTGGTGTTCCTTTCCTTGGTGGTGACGTTATTGGTACCATTATCGGAATAGTTTCGCAACTTGGGAACGCTGGTCTAGTTGGTCTTATTTCTGCAGCTCTTGTGTGGAAATTGTTTGATCGTGACTAAAAATTTGCTCATTTGATGGGCGAATGTTCTTAAAACCCTTTGGTTGCTTACGCAATCAGGGGTTTTTTAATGGTTAAAATACTTGACAAATAAGACATCTTGCCGTATAATATATACATAAACTAAAAAAAGAGGTAAATTATGGTTAAAAGAAGAGAATGGGTATTTAACGGACTTACTATTAGTGCTATTTTACTATTCGCATTTGCGTCACTTATTTGGCCTGCTTCAAACATTGCGGCAGATACAACAGGTGAATTTCCAAATCATGATATTATTGATTATCAAGGTTTCTTAGAGGATAAAGGAATAGATCTTTTACCTTACTCACAGGCTGACTTAGATTGTTTGGCTACAAATATGTACTTTGAAGCACGTAGTGATGGTTATGCAGGTATGTATGCAACAAGTCTAGTTGTTATGAATCGTGTTGCAGACTCACGTTATCCAGATACAGTTTGTGAAGTTGTTAAACAAGGTCCTATCAGAGAGAGTTGGAAAACTAGACAACATACAGACTTAGCACAAGAAGACCGTGTTTATTTTCCTGTAAAAAACAAATGTCAGTTTAGTTGGTATTGTGATGGGAAAGCAGACGTGATGTATGATAAACAATCATTAAGTACTGCAAAGGGTATTGCACATCTTGTACTTACTGATTATGTATCATATAATACTATTGACATTACAGAAGGAGCAACACATTATCATACTACTGATGTATTTCCGTATTGGGCAGATAGTCGTGGAATGATGAAAGTAACACAAGTTGGATCACATATATTTTATAAATGGAATTAACAGGAGGTTAAATGTATATTTATTTCGGAAAGTATTTTCATAGACACGGTAAAGATATTAGCAATCTTAATGAGATTAAAGTAGGTAGAACTGTTGACCTTGCTCAAAGAGAATCTCAACTTAATAATACTAAAATGACAATAGGTTATACTATTGTTAAAGCCTTTGAAACAGGTGACGACACAAATAAAGTTGAAAAACAATTACACGCAATACTTCCAAATAGACTAGACGGCGAATGGTTCGATCAGGATAATGAAGATCAAACTTTAATAGCTCGTGGAACTAAGTTTATGGCAGTTAGTGGATATCCAGAAGTTGATTTAGGACTAGATAGTGACGAAGATGTAAACAAGGTTCGTAAAGAAGAAAAAGATTGGGTCGAGTGGCGAGAATTTTTTGAAAAGAAAACAGAAGAACATCCTGAATGGTTTAAAATTGCTTGTCGAAATTGGGCATATTCAGGATTAATGTTTTCAAATTTTAATATCATTGTAGGTGGAAATACTTCTACAAGAACGTCAACAAAAGAAGTATTTGATCTTAAAGTTGAACTTAAAGGAAAGCCAGTAGATGATGAATTATCTAACTATCCTGAAGTTACTTCACTGCTTAGAGAAATACTTGGTAGTAAGTTTGTAGAACGAAAATTTTATTGTCGTGCAGTCTTTGATACGTTTGAAGAAGCATTTGAGCATTATAAGAAGATTATAACTGCTGGTAAAGAAGGCGATATTAATTTAAACAAGGAAGATAGTTAATGGATCACACAGATTTTAAAGAAGCACGTTATCTTGAAAAAGATTGGTTTAGTACATTTACATTAGGACATGATAATCCTGGTACTAGAAATTGGCTCGATGAAGGTGAGAAGAAGTTAGGATGTGCTCAGGGTTGGCAAGAACAAAGTGTAGAATATTACATTAATCATTGGCGTTATAGAGGTGAATTGGCTCCAGCAATGGGAGCATCAGCGGCATTTGGGTGTAGTTATACATTCGGATATGGTGTAAATGACCCTTATCCTGTGCTCTTAGACGCTGTAAATTGCGGTTTAAGCGGTGCTAGTAACGATCAAATAGCAAGGCTAGCCATAACATATTGTAAAACGTTTAAACCAAGCGAAATATATGTTATGTGGACATTTAAGGCTCGTAGAGAGTATGTACATGAAACTGGTGCATTAGAAAAGTTTAGAAACTTGTCAGAAGAAGCAATTAAAGAAGAATTAAAGTCACCAACATGGTTAAGTTCATATCTAACACTAATGAATGATAAAAGTGATCATTATAATTATCAAAAGAATAAATTAATGTTGTTTAATTTTTGTGAAAACAATGACATTGTATTAAGACAGAAAGAAATAACCGATTTGCCTAAATCCCTATTCTCATTGGCAAGAGATAACGACCATCCAGGTCCAGATTGGCATACTAATATAGCAGGAATTCTGTGTGAAAGATAAAGCATTAATAATACCTCCATCACATATGTTTGATCATTGGCTTAAGAATCACCAAAAATTGGGTGGGTTTCTTGCGTCTAGTTATGTAGATTGGGACCTACTACATTCTCCTTGTAAAGATATAATTAAAAAGCTAGAAGAATATAAGCGTATTCCATTCGAATGTATAATGGAGTTTGCTGATGCTAAAGTCACAGACAATAATATGGAATATAGAGATGTTATGGAAGATGTAAGTAAAATATTCTATCTATGTGAATTAATCCAACATAACGAATTAACATATAATCCGCAAATCTTGCACGAGCCTTGGCATAATAGATATAGAGTACACCCAGGTAGTGGTAGACTTATGGCGTTATGGTTATGTGGATATGAGAAGATAAAAACTATTTACATTCACTTTGATGAACCAGGATTTCAACCACCAGGTGATTGTTTTATTATTAAAGATAGAGCCACTGCTCATCAAGAATTTCATATTAATCCACAAATGCACGGTACAAGTACACGACATAAACTTCAAGTAGAAACATATGCGGCTTTTCCTAAACTAGAGGTTGAATGTATTAGAACACGTGATTATGATTATGAATGGGATTGGAGTCATATTCATACTGATAAGTTTTGGCAATTTATGAGATTTAGTGAAGGTGGAGAATTTTTAGATTATAAAAATATGTGGAGATCTTATGCTATTGATTCTTGGCAAGACTTACAGCATGATCATATACAAATAGGATCAACTGAATTTAATTTTGATAAACATAAGGATGTAAAAGATGTTGAAGGTAGAGTTATTGAGATTACTAGGCACACAGGTAGTGGAGATCATATAGATCACATAATAGTTTAGGTTAGTTCTTTACTATCTAACCAATCTTTTATTTCTTTATAATTAAACTTTGATGTAGTATTAAATACTCTATCATGTTTAACTGCTTTACGAAATATACTATTTGAGAACATTTTAGCAAATACTTCTTTTCTTAGTTTTTCTTCCATTTCTGGATTATAGAATTTTTTCTTTCTTTCAAAAGCCCATACATCAGCTAAAGTTAAATCTTCTTTTCTGCCATTCAATATTTCTAAGAATTTTAAATATTCATTATCTTCTGGTACAACACCATCATGTTTAACATATGCAGGAGATTCTATAGCAACATTAACATAACTATCCGTTATAGTTAGTGGATCATGTATAATGTTGAAGATTATACTGTGAGGGAAATATTCTAATAACTTACCAGGCATACTATGAGTACAATATATTACTCTTTCGCCATTATTAATAATGTCAGCACCGCCGTTTTGTTCAAATAATTCATCAAATAATTTATAATAATGTTTTTCGTTTGGCATGTACTTTTCTACAAGATCATGTGTAGGTGGAAGTTCGCCTTTTGGTGTTATTCTATCAAAATGATGCTTATTGTTTGATGATGATATATTCCATGGGTTAATTCCATTTTCTTCGCAACTATACCAATGCATACAAGGCATTGTTGCTAATACCCTAGCTAATTTGTACCCAGATGGGCTTTGTTCAAAACTAATGAACACATGTTTGTCTTTTAATTTACGCATTTTCCTTCTTGTTATTCAAATTCTATCTCTTCTTCAGGTGGTAACTTTGAAATATAAAATATATACTGTTTATTATCTGCATATATAATATTTATCTTCTTATTATGCACGGTCCAATTTGAGAATATATCAGGCCTGCCTTCCTTTAGTCTTTTAAAGAATTTAGAAGATTTATCTCTAGACCAAAAGATAACCTTGCCTCTAATCCTTTTCATTGTCCATTGTAACTCTTCAAAGTTATCGTTCTTTTCTAATTGAGTAGTACCATCGGTTTTATACTTTTCAAAAGCAAAGTAACGAGAAAATACTCTCACACCAAATTCATTTACTGTTTGTGCACCACTGCAAAATACCGGTTCAATACCATCAAATACAAAGTTGTACATAAACATTTTACCTAAATGTAATCCTTTCTTATCATAGTTATCTGCTAGCCTATGATTGTGTCTCTCCCTTCCCATTTTAACAAAAGCCGCTTCACATAAACTTTGATCTCGTTGACTTAATTCCATATTTAGTTTACCTTTAAATATGTATGGTATAATTTTATATCCGCATGGAAGAATCTCACTTCTTGGAGGACCAGCTAATATACTAAAATTATTATCCCAATCAGCCCACAGTGGATCACTGTCTTGCCACAATTTAACATGACTTATTATTCGACGACCGCTAAATATATTAAGATCTAACTTCCAAGAATCATATTTGTGATATTTTTCTTTGTATAAATGAAGTTTATCTTCAATAGTGTTTAATTCTAAATCTTCTCTCCAACATTCTTCTCTTTGATCTTTTAAAGGTTCTTGTATAATTGCATTATTGGCCGCATATGCTTTTTGCATGTTATCAAAATACCATAAATGTTCTTCAGGTTCGTATAATAACACTCCAGACCATATCATAACATCAACATCAAAGTTTACTTTAAACTTTTCGTTCCTTGCTACTTTATCATCGTCTTTAAAATCATTCCATGACAATACTCTATATTCAATATTATTAAACTCTTGCCAAGTTTCTTGTGCATATTCAATTGGTTGAGTTGATGTATCAAATCCCATATAACGATAATCAGTATAACCCTTAGCATGTAATATATCATTAATAGGACCGTGTCTACAACCTACATCAATAATTCCTTTCCAATTATTTTCAATTATAAGGTCTGCTTGTTTCTCAAATAATGCATAGGCTTCAGGTGTATCTAAATAATCCATAGATCGCATTGGGTAATCTTCTTTAAGGGGTATGAGTTGCGTATCTACTGTAGCTGAAAGCCTTGGAAATGGTATACCATTGACATAATTAGTTTCTATAAATTCATATTTAATTTTATCAGGAGAGTGTTTCTTTGGCATGCTTATACTTTCCATTTATTGTCCCAGATTTTATACTGTTCTATCCATTTGTTAGGCATATCTTGCCAATC
>Ga0302120_10000276_pt1 | contig 22140 bp, 16 predicted proteins | sample AG5_Bottom_MG_FD_203118 | JGI IMG/M metagenome (GOLD analysis project Ga0302120, IMG submission 203118) | Marine microbial communities from Western Arctic Ocean, Canada - AG5_Bottom | ecosystem: Environmental > Aquatic > Marine > Oceanic | place: Canada: Western Arctic Ocean | collected 2017-10-01 | reverse complement strand
CTCGGATACGCTAGAAGGCGAAGCGGGTAATGATTACCTACAAGGTATGGCCGGCGGTGACCGCATGCGCGGCGGCACTGGCCACGACCTGATTGATGGTGGCACCGATGGCAGCAGTGGTGATCCATGGCGTGACATGGATGTGGCGGAGTACAGTGGTATTGAGGCCCGCTATACGGTCTATACGGTTAAGGTAGAGGTGGATGATGCCAGTGGCAAACCCACTAGCACCGACGGTAAGTACCAGATATACGATACCGGCTCTGAGATGACCGCGGATGACTTGGCGGCCCTAAGTAACTTCAGCATCAGCCAAACGGCTGCGCCAGGCACAGCCGGCACCACTTTAGCCACTGCGTTTGTGGTGTCAGATGCCCTGACGTCGGCATTGGGTGGCCACGGTAATGATTTGCTGGTTAATGTTGAGCAGGCACAGTTTAGTGATGGCCAGGTGGATCTTGGCTTTAGGGTTAACCGTTTCGACTGGGATGGCGATAATACCTATGACATGGTTGAAGTGATGGGTACTGACAGCGGCGACAATATGACTGCATCGGCCTGGGGCGATGGCACTGATGAGGATAGCGATGGCGAGTCCGACGATGTGGCCCTGGATAATGAGCTGCGTGGTAAAGGCGGCAACGACCATATCGAAGGTGGCTCTGGTGGTGACCGTATAACCGGTGGTGTTGGTAATGACTTCATTGACGGTGGCGCCAATGGCACGGCGGACAACTGGGGCTATGTGTCTAAGGACGAGGCCATTTACGAGGGTTCCAGCCGTAACTATACCGTGACAACCTACACTTATGATGCTTCCGAGGGTGCTGATAATTCGGCTTTGGAAACCGCAGTAACCAATACTGGTGCGGCGGTAACATTGGTTGCGGCACAATCCTATACCGTTGTTGCGGACTCTTTGCCTGAATCCATGGGTGGCGCTGGCACCGATGTTATTACTAATGTTGAGTTCTTAGCCTTCCAAGATGCTTTTGTTCCTTTGGCTATGGAGGAGTGGATTGACTACCGCAACATTGATGGACAACAAGTTGAAGTAAGACGCTTTGTCAACGGTACCAGTGGTGATGATACAGTGACCGGTGGTGATGGTAATGACGACCTTCAAGGTAACGAGGGCGATGACACGATCAACGGGGGCCTCGGTGGTGACTATATTACCGGTGGACTCGGTGATGATGTTATTGACGGTGGTGCTGATGGTATCGACGAGTGGAATGGTCAGATTATTGGTGACCGGGTGCGCTATGAAGGCGAATATTCCCAGTTTGAGATAGAAGACTCACTGGTCGATGGGGTTGTGACTCTGACGGTTACGGATACCGATCCTGATGGTGAAGGTGAGGATACCCTCACCAATGTGGAGATTATCGAATTTGATGATCAGGTTATTCATGTTGGTGTAGAACAGTTTAGCCAGTTCCAGCAGGATGGCACGACAGTTCGTCAGATTGACTACTTTGGATCAATTTTTGGTGACACCATTACTGGTAGTTCCGCATCTGAATACATGGATGGTGGCTTGGGAGCGGATACCATGCTGGGCATGGGTGGCCCTGACCGGTTTGATGGTGGTGCTGGTAATGACACTATCCGCGGTGGTGAAAACGGCTTCGATGAATGGGGTAACCCGGGTGAAGACGTTGCCCAATATGCGGGTGATCAGAGTCGTTACGAAATCGCTCATTATGATGCAGCCGGCGAACAGGTAAGCAGCTATCAGGCTGACGGCTATATGACTGTTGAAGACAGCAATACTACCGAAGGCGAGGCTGAAGGCACGGACAAGCTGTATGGTATTGAATCAATTCAGTTTGCTGATGGTTTTGTCAGCTTCTTTACCACCAATACCTTTGTTGATTTTGATGGTGATGGTATCGCTGATGTGGGCGGCCAACGCGGCACCTCAGGTAGTGATGAACTGGTGGGTGGTGCCATTGATGAGAAACTCGATGGTGCGGCCGGTGATGACATTATTCTGGGTAATGGCGGCGCCGACTTCCTCCGACCTGGATCAGGTGTAGACTACATTATTGGTGGTGCTGATGGTGTGGCCGATAAGCTGGGCCGCCAGGCACCCGATGTGGTTGAGCTGGAATTGAATCAGTCTGATTACACTATTACTAATACGGGTCTGTGGTTTGCTAAGGATGCTGATGATGCCTATGTCATTGATGCCGATGGTACTCCCACTCTATATACAGACGAGGCCGATATAGATGCGGGGGCAACGGCTATTGATGTGGTTAGATATCATAATGATGCTAATGACAACGAAACGGTCGATGAAGGTGAGGATCTTAATTATGTCGCCGAAGTTGAAGTGGTTGAATTCAAGGATGGCGTTGGCCGGTTTGAAGCGGAGGTCTTTGCTAAGGACTTCGATTTCGATGGAGTGGCCGACGCAGTAGACCTTGTGGGTGCCATGGGCGCTGACACCTTTACTGAGGCCGGAATTGATGCCAATCTGCTGCCAGAATGGGTGGATGCGGCCGCTTTGTTCGCGGCTGATAACTTCATTGACGGTGGTGCCGGTGCCGACATTATAGAGACTGGCGCTGGCGATGATATGATTGAAACTGGCGCCAAGAGTGGTGACGGCAACGATAAGGTGGATGGCGGTGAAGGTAATGATACCGTCTATATGGCCGGTAGTCAGGTTAATTGGTCCAGTACCACCGGTACCGGTGATTATGAAGGCTATACCCAGTGGAGCAGCAGTAACGGTACTGACGATGATACGGATGATGATTATACGGTTTACTTGAAAAACGTCGAAGGTTTGGAATTTGCTGATGGCTTCGTTGGCTTAAGTACTGTGGAGCTGGAAATAGATTTGGATGAAGATGGCGTTGTCGACGAATATGTGGTTAAAGGCACGGACAACTCTACTGGTGATGAGGAAACCTTGGCCACGCTGAAGCAGGGCGCCTATACCGACACCATTGATGGTGGCGCTGGTGCTGACTTTATCAACACGGGGGACGGTGGTGATACCCTGATTGGTGGTCGTGGTAGTGATTTCATGATTGGTGGTCAGAACAATGGCACTGACGAAACCGGTAATGAATTGGTCGATACTGCGGTCTATACTGGCCGCAATACTTCAGCTGATACCGATGGTGATGGTGTCGCGGATGTGTCGGCCCAGTACGCTGTTGCCAGTGCTGGCACGGCGGTACTTACTGCTGTAGATGCTACTACCGGTGAAGAGACCTTCCTTGATCTGGATGAAGATGGCAAACCCGATATTTTCACTTCGGCTGAGGCGGTGTATGTTGCCACGGCTGACCAGACAGTGGCTGCTGCCAATTCTGGTGATATTGATGGCGATGGCACCGCTGACACGGTTCTACTGGGAGCGGTAGACGGTGTGGGTGGCACTTATTATATTGATGAGGATCAAGATGGCAGTGCTGATACATTTGACAGTCGCGACGATGAGGACTTCAGTGCTACCGATATGAGCATTGCCGTTGCCCACCAATTAGTAGACGACTCCGGAACCAGTGTGCGATTTGATGTTGAAAAACTGGAATCCGTCTTTACCGTGACCACATCCGACGGTGATGGTGATGGTGAAAATGAAGACGGTGAAACTGAAATTGACTACTTGATTGGCGTGGAGATATTGGAATTTACCGATGCCGTGGTCAACCTTGGTGTCACTGTATCCACTGAAACCACTTTCTCCATTGAGACGGGTATCACCGAGTTGAATAACTTCGCTGGTTCTGACTTTGTTGATCATCTGCATAGTGATACGGGTACCGATATCATGACTGGCGGTTCAGGTCTGGATGAATTTTGCTTTGAAGCGGGCAGTGGCGCTGACCGGATACTCGACTTTATGGTTGCTGGTATCGATACTGACGATGATGGTACTAACGACAGTTTTGAGCAAATATTAATCGAGCGGGATGCTAATGGCAGTGGAATTACCACATCTACTAATGCTCTGGCTCGGGTGACATCAACTGCTGACGGTGCGCTGCTGAATCTTGGCACAACCACTGTCGATGGAGTGACCAGTGCCAATACTGTATTGCTGGCAGGCATTGATGCCTCCGATTTAACCACTGATCATTTCGAAATTGTTGATTCGGTGCTGTTGGATTTGATGTAGGGCAGGGCAGGCAAGCCTAAAACAAAGGAACGATTAAGGAGGAAACGATGGTTGATGCAGTTAATTCCATAGCGTCCAACCCGTCTGCCATTACATTGCAGAGCTCAACTACAGACAGTTTGAGTAGCTCCAGTGATGTTGACTATTTCAAGGTACAGGCAACAGATATATCCTCAGCATCATTGCTAACGGTTGATTTTACTGGGCTGTCATCCAGTACCACTAATGATGAGTATAAAATCTCCATCGTTAGTGCTGATGATACTGAGTTGGCCACTGACACCCAAGGTGTCAGTGCCACCCTTACCTATCAAGTGTCTGCATCCACGCCCTATTATATTAAGGTGGAAGAAGGTGATACCGCTAATACCTCAAGCTATTCAATAGTGGCTTCTATTACCAGTACCTCCGAAGTAGAGGGAACGAACGGTAATGACAGTCAGGTTCGGGCCAATCACCTGCTGGAAAACGTGTCATTCACCGGTAGTCTGAAGGATAAAACCACAGGGCTGGTCGATGCTGATGACATTGATGTGTATGCTTTTACTACCAATGAGGCAGGCAGTGATGTTTTGGTTAGCGTTACTGCTGGTGCCACATCGGCCAGTACTTTTTACTCCATTAAGCTTACCGATCATAATGGTCAGACCATCAAGGACAGTAACCAGACATCACAAGACTCTACGGTGGCGGGTAATGCTGCTGGCAGTCTGGCTTTTACCGTTACAGAAAGCTCAGGTGGCACCCCTCAGGGAACCTATTTCCTGCATGTGCGGGCTAATGATGCTGACACTTTTGCCACCTCTGAGGAGACTGGGTTAAATTACACGATTGCTCTGGCTGGCACTTCTGTGGCCGAAAGCACAGCAGGTACCCATGACTACAATACGGCTCCCGTAGTGACTGTGGGTGGCGTCTCGTCAGGGGCTTCGCAAAAAGACAGCAGTGAAACCCTGTCGGTGAATATAGGTTCTTATGTCAGCCTAAGTGACGTAGTGAGCGTATCAGACGCTGACGGTTCCAGCACCACCAATGGCACGATCAGTAGCTATGTGGTGGGTCTGTATGACACCAGCACGCCGGTAACCTATTCTGGCACTGAGTCCACTTACGATGGCTATATCAGTTATGGTGATACGCCCAGCTATGTGGTGGGTTATGCAACTCAGGGAGCCGGCTTTTTGAATGCTTTGACGGAAGCAGAGTTTGCTACGGCCAAATACTATGCAGGCACCAGTGCCAACACGCAAAAACTTTATGTTTACGCCATTGATAGTTCTGGTTCCAGCAGCTTATCGGGAACATCTATGGCCGTACCCTTGGACACCAGCGGCATAGTCACTGTGGATATTGCTACTACAGATGCAAGCGTTAGTGTCGTGTCTGCTGGCGTGACGGATCTGAAAGAGGGTAATACTTCCAGTACCTATACCGACACATTAACTATCTCCGTAGATGGTGATACGCAACCAGGCAGCGGCACGGGCAGTGTGGTGGTGGTGCTTGATCCGGGCGACGATCTGGATTTGAGTGGTGTAACAGCTTCTAATGCCGTGACCTTGAATGCAGATAACAGTTATACCGCTCAGGTGACCGTAACCGCTAAAAGTGATGCCATAACCGAACTGGTTGAAGCAGTCAGCTTGAGCTTTACGACTAACAGTACAGACAGTGCGTTTGATAATCTGGCGATCAACAGTCAAAGCTATATTATTACTGAACAGGTGGCCAGTTTCAGCGTAGGCACAGTTACCTACTCAGATAGCAATACCTCGGTTTTGGAAGGTGATGCTACCCGAATTGGTAGTTATACCGTTACCGCCAGTGATATTCCGGTAAACAGCACGTTGACCGTTAACGTGGCAGGTGGCGGGGTGACGGTTACCTCCGATTCGGTATTGTCATTTGTCTATAGTAGTGGCAATGATGTCAGCAATACCGTGACATTTGTCGCCGAAGATGACAGTAGTGAGGAAGACTCGCCTCATGCCGGTACGCTATCCCATACAGTGGTTGATGGTGATGGAAAACTGGTGTCCTCATATACGGGCGCCATTGGCGATGCCAGTGCCAGTATTACGGATAATGATGACGTAACGGCACCCTCTGCCACAGTATCAGCCACTACCATCAGCAGTGCGGGTAATGCTGTTGTGCAAAGTAGTGAAACAGGTACTGCCTATTTGGTCAACAGCTTAGTTACGGTAAGCACATTGGCAGATATTACCGGCGCAGAGGATGATCTGTGGAATACAGCAACTGTCGCTGAGGCAAGTGCCAATACTAATTTGGCTGCAACGGGTCTGGCTGATGGAACCTACAAGGCTTATACAGTGGATGCAGCAGGCAATTTCTCCACAGCTTCCAGCTTTGCGGTAGTGATAGACAGCACCGCGCCCACCATGAATACACTGGTGGTATCCGTAGATGATATTATCGATTCCTCAGATGATCTTTCCACCGTAGCCTTTAGTGGCACGACCAGTGATGTTGATAATGGGGAAATGGTCAGTGTGACTATTGCTGATATCACGCAGCAGGTGGCTGTTAGCAGTGACGCTTATAGTGGCACAGTGGATTTATCTGGGCTGACCTTAAGCAATAGCTTGTCGGCACGAGGTGGTATTGTAGACGGCAATGGCGATTCTACATTACAGGTCAGTAATGTCGTAACAGTGGCCTTTTACGATGCTTTGGTTGTCGAAAGCAGTAGCGGTAACAGTGCTGATGCACTTGATGGTTTATCCCTCAACCTGTGGAAGGACGGGGCTGATACGGGCACAGCAATGACTGTCTCCGAGGGTGAAATTAGCATTGGCGAACTAATCACTTTCGATGCCATTAAGCTCCCGGTATCGGATTCCTACACCAATTCTGGCGGTGCAGATTCAATAAATATTACCGATGCTATCTCGATTTTGCGGGATATCGTTGGTATAACCGACCTGACAGGCGCGGCATCGCAGGCCGCTGACGTCAACAATGACAGCAGTATAAATATAACGGATGCCATTGGGGTACTTCGGCATATCGTTGGCATCACAACGATTGATACATTTGACCTAGTCGACAGTGATGGTGCTTTGGTGAGTAGTCTAGCCCCGCTGAATTCCGGTGATGCTCCAGTTTATACGTTGGTTATGAATGGTGATGTTGATGCATCCGGCAGTTTCTCTACGGACTATATTACTGCCATTGATATTGTTTAATTATTTGGCAAAATATGTCTTACAATGGCTTTTCTTTAATAATTTAACAAGGTGATTCAATGACCAATATGCCGCCAGAGTTTTTAATTGATCAAGTACAAAATGTTAATATACAAGGCCCCTTGGTAACCATAACATTTGGTCGAATGGGGAGAGGTGAAGAAGGTGTAAAGGAGGCAAATGGCACCTTAGTTGAACGACTTCAGGTGACAATGACTACCCCTAACTTCTTGAACTCTGTAAATGCGTTAGGGCAGATAGCTAAGCGCATTGTAGAAAGCAATAAGGCGCAGTCAGATACTGATGAAAAGGTGGCCAAGGAAGTATAAGTTAGCACTTGAAGCCCTCCAGTACACATACCTCAACGGCAATGTGTATTACTCTTCCTGAGCTATTCCTGCTGATTTGAGGCAACATTACACTGAACTCAGATGGCATTGTGATGTTTTTTTTCAGACAGCAGTGTAGGAGGTCAAATGGGTGGATATTGATGGCCCCATACTACTGGCTAAAGATCATGTAGGTGGAATGACGTACCAAGACAGAAACGTACTTTAGTACCTAATTAATAAGCAGTTTACACGGCAGGAGAGTGCCTGTCGGTTAACATTGACTGCAAGAAGCGCCCTGTGTGAGAGGCCTCATTGTCTGCCACTTGTTCCGGTGTACCTGTGGCTATGATTTGACCACCTTTATTACCTCCCTCTGGGCCCAAGTCCACAACCCAATCTGCAGTTTTGATAACATCTAGGTTATGTTCAATGACCACAACGGTGTTGCCGTGATCGCGCAGGCGATGCAGAACTACTAACAGCTGCTGTATATCGGCGAAATGCAGGCCAGTGGTAGGTTCATCTAAGATGTATAACGTTTGGCCCGTATCCCGCTTGGATAGCTCTCGAGAGAGCTTTACTCGCTGGGCTTCACCTCCGGATAGAGTAGTGGCATTTTGGCCCAAACAAATGTAACTCAAACCCACATCCATTAGGGTTTTTAAACGCCTGTGGATCATGGGTACTGCGGCAAAAAAATCGACTGCAGTTTCTACAGTCATGCCCAGTACTTCAGTAATGTTTTTGCCTTTGTATTGTATTTCTAGCGTCTCCCGATTGTAGCGCTTGCCCTTACAGACATCGCAGGGTACATACACATCCGGTAAGAAGTGCATCTCTACTTTGATTACACCGTCGCCCTGGCAGGCTTCACAGCGTCCGCCTTTGACGTTAAAGCTGAATCGGCCGGGTTTATAACCACGAGAACGAGCTTCTTGAGTGCCCGCAAAGAGCTCTCGAATAGGGGTGAAGATACCCGTGTAAGTGGCAGGGTTAGAGCGTGGAGTTCGGCCAATGGGGCTTTGGTCTATATCTACCACCTTGTCCATTAGGTTGAGTCCCTGCACCTGAGTGTGAGGAGCGGCTACCAGTGTAGTGGCCTTATTTAACAAGGTTGCTGCTAAAGGATAAAGTGTGGCATTGATTAAGGTTGATTTGCCTGAGCCTGATACACCGGTGACACAAGTCATCAAGCCTAACGGAATAGCAAGGTCAACACTTTGCAAGTTATTGCCCGTAGCACCTAATAACTTTAACCATTGACCTTTAGTGGGTTTGTTACGTTTGTCTGGCAGTGGAATGCATTTAACGCCACTCAAATATTGCCCGGTAAGGGAGTTGGGGTTAGCCATCACCTCTTCTGGTGTGCCTTGTGCCACTATGCGACCACCGTGGACGCCGGCACCAGGGCCAATGTCGATCACATGGTCGGCAAGTCGCACAGCTTCTTCGTCGTGCTCCACTACGATCACTGTGTTGCCAAGGTCTCGTAGGTGAATCAGGGTTTTTAGCAGTCGTTCGTTGTCTCTCTGATGTAGACCAATAGAAGGTTCATCCAATATATACATCACGCCCACTAAGCCAGCGCCTATTTGGCTGGCAAGGCGTATGCGCTGTGCTTCTCCACCAGAAAGAGTGTCGGCATTGCGGTCTAGGGTTAGGTAGTCTAAACCCACGTTGACGAGAAAATCTAAGCGTAGGCGAATTTCTTTTAAAATTTTATCTGCAATCTGACCTTGTTTGCCAGACAGCTTGAGGTTGCCAAAGTAGTCTGAACAGGCGCCTACCGCTTTACTGGTAATTTGTGGCAGGTTTAAGCCATCAATAAACACGTGACGCGCTTCCACTCGCAGGCGACTGCCATCACAGCTAGGGCAGGGCTGCATGTTGAGGTACTTACCAAGGTCTTCGCGAACCATGTTAGATTCGGTTTCTCGGTAACGCCTTTGCATGTTGTTAATGATGCCCTCAAAGGGGTGGTTGCGGGTTATTTGGTCACCGCGGTCATTTATATAATTAAACTCAACAGGTACTTTGCCTGTGCCATAAAGGATGAGCTTTTGTACCTCGGCGCCCAAGCCTTCCCATGCCGTATCCATGCTAAAACTATAATGCTTAGCCATAGCGCTGAGTAGGCCGTAGTAATATATGGAGCGGCGATCCCAGCCCCTAATGGCACCTTCAGATAAGCTGTTGGCAGGTTGCTGCACCACTTTCCCTGCATCAAAGAATTGACGAATACCCAGGCCATCACAAGTTTGGCAAGCGCCAGATGGGCTATTGAAACTAAATAAACGGGGCTCTAGTTCTGCAATAGAGTGGCCACAGGTGGGGCAAGCAAAGCGGGATGAAAAGATCATCTCTGGCGCTGTTGGGTCGTCCATTGAGGCAACTTTGGCGATGCCGTCTGTCAAGTTTAGAGCAGTTTCAAAAGATTCTGCTAAGCGCAGCTGCAACCCTGGTTTCACCTTAAAGCGGTCGATAACCACTTCTATAGTATGTTTTTTATTCTTTTCTAAGTCGGGAGCGTCGTCTAAGTCACACAGAGTGCCGTCGATGCGGGCACGTATGTAGCCTTGGCTGCGCAGTTCGTCTAGGGTATGTAAGTGCTCACCTTTACGGTTTTTAACTACTGGTGCAAGGAGCATTAAGCGCTGTTCGGCTTCTTGGGCTAATACCTGATCCACCATTTGGCTTACGGTTTGCGCGGCGAGTGGAAGGTCATGGTCTGGGCAGCGAGGTTCGCCAGCGCGGGCAAATAACAACCGCAAGTAATCGTAGATCTCAGTAATCGTGCCTACGGTTGAGCGCGGGTTGTGTGAAGTAGACTTTTGCTCGATGGAAATGGCTGGAGAAAGGCCTTCAATATGATCAATGTCGGGCTTTTCCATAATCGATAAGAACTGTCTAGCATAAGTCGACAAGGACTCTACATAACGCCTTTGGCCTTCTGCATAGAGGGTATCGAACGCCAAGGAGGATTTGCCAGAACCAGAAAGCCCGGTAATCACCACGAGTTTGTCGCGCGGAATATCGATGTCGATGTTCTTTAAATTATGCGTGCGCGCGCCGCGTACTATTATAGTGTCCATGGGTCAATCCGATAAGGGCCAAACCAGCCATTATAGGCATAACCTCTGCCCTATAACAGCATTTAAAAATGGTCTCTACAGGCCGTCGAAAAATAAGCCGTTTAGGCTTTGAATAGTTTGTGTATAAGGCCTATAATTTCTAGCCCAATTTAACTTAGTTGGGGTAATTTAGTGTGCTAACACATACAGCAATTCAATACTCATACAGCAGGAGAAGATCATGGCACGAGGCGTCAATAAAGTTATTTTAGTAGGTAATGTGGGCGGTGACCCAGAAACACGTTATATGCCATCAGGCGGCGCGGTAACAAACCTTACCTTAGCAACATCAGAATCTTGGAAAGACAAGCAAACAGGCCAACCCCAAGAACGTACAGAATGGCACCGTGTGGTGTTTTTTAACCGCCTTGCAGAAATTGCCAGCGAATATGTACGTAAAGGTTCAAAAGTATACGTTGAAGGTTCTTTGCGTACACGTCAGTGGGAACAGGATGGCGTAAAGCGCTACACCACTGAAATTGTTGCCTCAGAAATGCAAATGCTGGATAGCCGCCAAGGTGGCCCTCAAGCAGCGGCTCAAGATGGTGCCAATACAGGTGGTTTTGCACCTAAACAAGGTGCTCAAGGTGGACAAGCTCCGCAGCAAAACTACAATCAGCAAGCGCCACAGGGTCGCCCGCAACAGCAGCAATCCTATCAGCAGCAACCCCCAGCCCAGCAAGCGCCAGCTCAACAGCAACCACAGCAACAAGCAGGTGGTTTTGATGATGGTTTTGACGACGACATTCCGTTTTAATAGAAGCTTGATAGGTTTCAATTAAGTGTTACATTAAAAGCCTCTGATCCCAGGGGCTTTTTTGTATTTATTTAAGATAATGGTGTGCGCGGTGTGTAAACGTCTCTATTAGAGGTAGGCCTATGTTGTTTAAATTGTTTTTGCCCTTTGCTTTTGGTTACTTCCTATCGTTTTTATACCGCGTTGTTAACGTGGCTATCGCACCCGATTTGGTGCAAGAATTTGGCTTGAATGCTAACCAAATGGGCTTGGTGAGTAGCGCCTATTTATTAACCTTCGCATTATGCCAGCTGCCCTTAGGGTTATTGTTAGACCGTTATGAAAGTCGCAAGGTGAGTGCAGCTTTATTGTTAGTGGCAGCATTGGGCGCGCTAGTATTTGCCTCCGCAGATTCTGCTGTGGGGTTGTTAATAGGGCGAGGGCTTATTGGTGTTGGTGTGTCGGCCTGTTTAATGGCGGCGTTTACCGCCTACGCCAACCTTTTACCCTCAGAGAAGCTGCCTTTAGTGAACGGCCTGCAATTGATGGCTGGTGGGCTAGGTGTGATTTCGGCCTCAACTCCCGTGCAGTGGTTTTTAACTTGGGGTGATTGGAGGTTGTTGTTCCAGGGCATGGCTGCGGCCTCTGTTTTGGCTAGTGTGTTGGTTTATAGCCTTGTACCTAAATACGAAATCAGTTCAAAGGGACAGAATTTAAAGCAGCAACTAGTTGAACTGTGGCAGGTTGTGAAAAGCCCTAGCTTCTATCAAATGGCCCCTCTATCTGTAGCAACTCAAGGGGTTTTTGGTGCTTTTGTTGGCTTGTGGTCGGGTTATTGGTTAAGAGATTATCTGGCCTTATCTAATTCAGAAGCGGCACAAATCATCCTCACCATGGCTATTGCTATGACAGCAGGGTTTGTGGTTTTGGGATGGGTTGCAGCAAGTTTACAGCGCTTTGGTGTGAGCGCCTATGTGGTGAGTGTTTCAGGAATGCTAGTGTATCTGTTTAGCCAGTGGGTAATTATTAATGAGTGGAGTGAATGGCACCATTTATGGTGGGGGCTAAGTGGCTTTTTTGGTACTTCTGGGGTGCTTATGTACGCTTATTTGTCTCAATCGGTCCCTAAAAACCTAGTAGGGCGTACTAATACTAGCTTAAATCTGTGTGTATTTGTTGTGGCTTTTTTCTGCCAGTGGGGCCTAGGCATCGTGATTAACTTATGGCCTGCAAATGCTTTGGGTGTCTACCCACAAACAGCATATGCTACGGCCTGGTTATGGGCATTAGGCCTACAATTAGTGGCGTTAATTTGGTTTTTGTATAACGCCATCTTCGGCAAGTTGCGATAAATCTACTGCGGATAATCCCAATATTTCACTCAACACGTGATGGTTGTGGCTGCCTAATTCGGGTCCGGGCCAGCGGGTTGATCCAGGGGTTTTGTTGAGTTTTGGCAGGATAGCTGGAATCTTTAATGCTTCGCCGTTGATCTCGACGCTTTCGAATAACCCTCGGGCATTAAAGTGCTCATCATTGACCATGTCTTCTACGTTATAAATGGGCCCACCGGGCACCCTGTTTATGTCAAGGATGCGAAGAATACTGCTAGAGTCATTTTGTGCACACCAAGAAGACAAAGCCTGGTCAATTTTAGCTTCATGCTCTACTCGGCCTGAATTGGATGACAGAACAGGGTCTTGGGCCATTTCTGGGTAGCCCGCAGCCGTCATTAAACGCTGAAATATTGAATCACCATTGCCACCAATAACCACGTACTTGCCATCTAAACAGCGGTAGGTGTTTGTAGGGACAATGCCTGTGACAGTGCTGCCAGAAGGTTGTCGAATGACATTGGCACCATCGTATTCTGGAATTACTGCTTCCATTAAATTAAACATGGATTCGTACAAAGCGACATCCACCACTTGGCCTGTGCCACTATTTTTTTGTTCGAGCAATGCCAAACAGATACCGAGTGCGGCATGAATGCCAGAAATGGTGTCACCAATACTTAAATTTGGCCTCACAGGCGCTTGTTCTGGGTGACCGTTTACGTAACGAAAACCACTAATGCCTTCACACACAGAGGCAAAGCCTGGCTTGCTAGCATAGGGCCCTGTTTGGCCATAACCGGAGATGCGAGCATAAACGAGTTTCGGGTTAGATTGTTTGAATTCATCGGGCCCAATGCCCCAGTTTTCTACCACTCCTGGGCGAAAATTTTCAACCACAATGTCAGCAGAATCAATGAGTTGCTTAACTAACGCAACGCCAGCTTTGGTTTTTAGATCTATGGTGACTGATTTTTTATTTCTCGCTAGTGAATACCACCACAAGGAGGTGCCATCTTTCATTTGGCGCCAATTGCGAATGGGGTCACCACCATTTGGAGATTCAATTTTGATGACTTCAGCACCAAAATAACCCAGCATACATCCTGCAAAAGGGCCTGCAAGTAATTGACCTAGTTCAATTACCCGATAGCCTGATAAGGGTCCATTAGAATCCATGACTAGCCCTCTATTTCTTCCAATAGTTGCTGGCACCACGCATTAACGCGCTGGTCGGTGAGTTCGTGTTGACTGTCTTCATCCACAGCCAAGCCTATAAATTGGCTGCCGTCAGGAGTAGCCGCTTTAGACACTTCGTATTCGTAGCCGATGGTTGGCCAGTAACCAATCGCAGTAGCACCAAGGCCAAGGCATTTGTCATGTAATAGCCCCATCGCATCTTGGTACCATTCGGGATAACCGATTTGGTCGCCACATCCAAAAAAAGCCATTTGCACACCAGTTAAGTCTAAAGCGTCTATCTCTTCCCAGATATCTTCCCAGTCAGCTTGGAGTTCACCATAGTCCCAAGTTGGGATGCCACAAATGATGGTTTTGTACTCTAACATAACGCTTACAGAATCATCTGCGATGTTGTAGATGTCGACCTCATGAGAACCCAAGATGTCACGAATTTGGTCGGCAATGTCTTCCGTATTGCCTGTGGTAGAGCCAAAAAATAGTGCAATCGCCATGGTATAAATCTCGAACTAGCTAATATGCGTAAGTATAGGTGTAAATTAGGTCTGCCAAAAATACCTAGGAACTATTCTGAATTCTAAGCTATTTGCTTGGCAGGTTGAATAGCTGTAGGTAAAGTGGGGTTGCTTTCCACTGCATTAGTGGCGATTTTATGGCCTGAGGCAACTCAGGCCATTTTTTTATGCACAGGAAGTGCGGTATGCCGCATTAAATACTTATAATCGGCCCTGCCATAGCGCTAACCCACGGTCCTTTAGCAATCACTGGGCCCATGTTATAGCCACTGCTAGCACCATCAACACCCTCAATGCTAATAACGAGTTTGCCTTCTCGCATCAATTGTTGCCAGTTTGGTAAAGATGTAATGCGCTTATTTAAAGTCACCTGCATGCGGCCTTGTTTGGGCAACACGCCAAGAGAAACAGGCTCTCCAGAATCTACGATTAACCATAGTTCACACACTTGACCTTCGCCTAATGGGTCTGGGGCTATGGTGTCTATAGACACTTGATGCTGTGCTATAGATGCATTAACAATCCAAGCTGGATTGTTATCGGTGTTGTACATTACGTAGTTTAAGTCTGGTGATAAGCTGGGTAGTGCTACAAGGTTAACATTTTTTGGATCGATGCTAATGATGCCATTCCATGGTGATAATGCCATCACTAAAGACAAGGCTAAAGCTGAAGCGCTCACTGCTTGCCAAAGCTTTAGGCTATTAAGCCAATAACGCCACGGAGATTGATGCCCCAGTTGTGCTGCAATTCGGGGCCATAGCTCTTTAGGTGCAGCAACGGGCTTAAAGTCATGTAAACCTCCTTGTACGTGTTCCTGCCATTGGGCCACCTTAACTTGAGTGTCGTGGCTAACCGCCAATAACGCTTCAAACTCAGCCTTTTGCTGTGCATCAAGACTACCCAAGGCATATTCGGCTGCAGCTAAATCAATATCATCTAGTTGGCTTAAATTATATGTGTCAGACATTCTCTTAATCCCAATAATCCGCGTCTAATCCAAGTTTTAACACTACCTAAAGGTAGGTTAAGTTGGGCAGCTACCTGAGGGTGAGCTAACCCTTCAAAATAAGCCAATTGTAAACACTGGCGTTGGTTTTCTTTTAGCTGTGCTAAGCAGGTATGAATTGCTTGTTGTTCTTGTGACAGGCTAACTTGTTTTTCCTGGCTAGGGCCTTGGTCAGCCAGCTGAGCTAGGGTTTCGTCACTGGTGTCGTGCAATTTCTGGTGTTTGTTTTTACGCAATAAATCCAACGCTTGGTTACGCACGATCGCGTTAAGCCAGGTGATTGGTTTAGCTTTAGTCGCGTCAAATTGTTGTGAATTGTGCCACACTTTCACAAACGCCAGCTGCAAACAGTCTTCTGCTAAGTCCCTTTGTTTTAATATACGTAAGGCAAGCGCAAATAGATTCGCATTAGTAAGTTGGTATAAGCGTTTAAGGCTAGGCTCGTGGTGGTTGGCGATTTTCGCCAAGAGTGGCTCGAGTGGAGTGTTAATGGGAAAGTTCCAATACCGTCTTAGTGATGTTAATAGTGAGTTTAAAGTTTAGTCTAAAATTCAATGCCGCGCTGGGCTTTAATGCCATTCCTAAACGCATGCTTAATGTCTTTAACTTCGCTCACAGTATCACATGCTGCAATAAGTCCTTCTGGTGCACCTCGGCCAGTGATGACCAGGTTCATACTAGCAGGGCGTTCAAGTATAGCTTGCGTCACTTTCTCTAGGTCTAGCCAGCCGTGGCTAAACATATAAGTGAGTTCATCCAAAATCAAAAAATTGATGTTCGGATCTGCTAGCAGCGATGCGGCTAGTGCCCATGCCTTTTCGGCCGCAGCTTTATCTGCAGCTTGGTTTTGAGTTTCCCAAGTAAATCCAGCACCCATAGCATGGTACGACACTTGAGGCAGTTGACTAAAGAACAGCTCTTCACCACATTCCCAATCGCCCTTTATAAACTGCACCACCGCGCAATTATGGCCATATCCTAAGCTACGAGCGAGCATACCAAAGGCAGAGCTGCTTTTACCTTTGCCGTTACCAGTGAGTAAGACAGATACGCCTTGCTCTTTATCGGCTTGAGCAATTTTCTTATCGATTTGCTGCTTAACCTTGCTCATACGTTGTTGGTGTTTTTCGCTACTAATGGGTTTTTTCATGGTGACTATTCTCAAATGCTATCGTCAATATATGCCGCAGTGTACCCACAGGCGCACCGGTCGACAAGACGTATGTTCTAAGATTGATTTGAGAGAGTCGCTTTTAAGTATTAAAGGGCAAAGGATCACTATAAACTGTGACACATATTATTGACATAAACTTCACGGATACCTGCCATGACGCCTCCCGTATCATTGCGACAGATGTTTTTAGGTGGTGCTCGATCTGGCAAAAGTGGCCTAGCTGAGCAAGCGGCCATAGATAGCGGCTTGGAGGTGATCTACGTGGCTACTGCGCAAGTGAGTCATAGTGATGAACAAGGCAGCATGGCCCAGAGAGTGGCTATTCATAAACACCGCAGGCCAAGTCATTGGCGCCTAATTGAAGAGCCTCTAGCTCTAAGCCAAACCCTGTTTGAATTAGACCAAGAACCCTGTTGTGTGCTGGTGGATTGCCTAACATTATGGCTTAGCAACCATCTATGTGACGAAGGTGGCGATGTGGATATCTCATTAGAACAACTGATCAATCAAGTGAGCCAAACACGCCATCATCTAATCTTAGTCAGTAACGAAGTGGGCTCTGGCATAGTGCCCATGGGTGAATTAAGTCGTCAATTTCAAGACTATTCAGGCCTTATGAACCAGCGCCTAGCGCAAGTATGTGATGAGGTAACTTTGGCCGTAGCCGGGTTGCCGTTAAGCTTAAAAAGTAGCTGAGTATCTGTATTTACATTTTTACTAAACTTAAACCTTTAAACTAACCAGAAATAACTATTATGACTCTTGAATGGATTAATGCGCCACTAGCCACACTTAACACTAGTGCCAAAGAGCTAGGTCTAGAGCGCCAAGGACAACTTACTAAACCACCTGGCTCTTTAGGCAGTTTGGAGGCTATGGCCGTGCGCTTATGTGCGATGCAAGGTGTACAAAAACCCAGTGTAGATAACGCTCAGGTAGTCGTGTTTGCTGGTGATCATGGTGTTGCTGCGGAGGGTGTGTCTGCATTTCCTCAAGTGGTCACAGGTGAAATGGTAAAGAACTTTTCCCGTGGTGGCGCTGCGATATGTGCATTGGCACGGCAAAATAACGCTGCCTTTGAAGTAGTAAATCTAGGCACTGTAGTTGATCTGTCTGCCATGGAAAACATCGTAGACAATACCATTATGGCGGGCACTGCTAACTTTGCCCAGCAAGCAGCGATGACTTTGGAGCAGCTTACACAATCACTGGCGGCGGGTAAGGCCGCGGTAGACCGTGCAGCAGCCAATGGGGCTACTTTGTTTATTGGTGGTGACATGGGTATTGCCAATACTACAGCAGCCACCGCCTTGGCTTCGTGGGCTACCGGCCAAAGTGTTACCTCTTTGGTAGGTCCAGGCACTGGATTAGATGCACAAGGTGTGACTCATAAGGGCCAAGTGATAGAAGCTGCGTTGGCAAAACATGCCGATGCCATGACAGGCCCAGTAGAAGCGCTGCGCCATGTAGGAGGCTTAGAAATTGCTGCTTTGGTAGGCGCCTATATACGAGCAGCACAAGTGGGCATGGCTATTTTGGTAGATGGTTTTATTACTACATCAGCTGCTATTTTAGCGTCTAAAATCCAACCTGAAATCACCGACTGGATGTTTTTTGCTCATGCTTCTGCAGAGCCTGGCCATCAAGCAATGATGGCCTCAGTAGGTGCAGACACCATCCTTGATTTGGGCATGCGCCTAGGTGAAGGCAGTGGTGCAGGTGTAGCCCTATCTATATTAAAAAGTGCTTGCGTCACTCATAATGAAATGGCCACATTTGCAGAAGCCTCAGTTTCTGAAAAGCCGGTCTAATGGCAGCTAACCTGTAATGAAAATTAGCTTGCTACGCCACGGTAAAACCACAGAAAACGGTATTTATCGAGGCCATACAGACGTCGCTTTAACTGACCAAGGGTTAGAGCAAATGCATCAGGCCGTTGCAGGCTTTGACCTGCCTGTAGACTACCTTGTTAGTTCTGATTTACAGAGATGTGCAAAATTTGCAGCACTGCTTACAACTAAAGAGCAGCTAGATAAGCGCTTTCAAGAAATGTCATTTGGTGATTGGGACGGCGAGTCTCGCAGTGACATATGGACCACGCAGCCTGAGGCCGTGAACGCATTTTGGAGTAATCCGATGGAAAGCGCTCCTCCCAATGGTGAATCGGTTTCGCAACTGCAAACAAGGGCTATGGAGGCATTTCACGAGCACGTTAAATGTGCCATTGATCTACATTGTGAGCACATGCTAATTGTCACCCATGGTGGTGTAATCAGAGCCATGTTAGGCTCTATTTTACACATGGGAGCCAAAGGCTTATTTAACTTGAACATACCCTATGCAGGCTTGGTTCCTTTACACCTAGCGTGCTTTGACGACGAAAGTGGCCAGCCTGATTATCATATTAGCCTAGATTTTTTCGCTAATTAGGATGTTTTAAATGCTTAAACGACACTATCACGCCTTGGTTTTGGCCTTTCAGTTCCTCACCCGTATACCCGTTTATAAAGTGTTTTCCATAGCTAGTACCATTCCTTCGCCACAAGTGGCGGGTAAGGCGCTGCTGTATTACCCTGTGGTAGGTGCTGTCATTGGGGGCTGGTTAATCTTGTTACCCATTGCTCTAAACTACTTTGGTATTCTAGTAAGCCCACAAATGCAGGCCGCTTTGGTGCTGGTGTTGTGGGTATGGATTACTGGTGGATTGCATTTGGATGGCTTGGCCGACAGTGCCGATGCTTGGCTTGGCGGTTTTGGCGATAAGCAACGCACCTTAGATTTAATGAAAGATCCTACCTGTGGCCCTTCTGCCGTGGTGGTTTTAGTGTTGCTGCTATTACTCAAATGGTTGGCTTTAAGTGAGGTGATTGCCCATGGCCAAGTAGCCTCCCCTTTATGGTGGTTGATGCTGGCATTAGTGCCTGTGTTGGGGCGGTTTCAGGCCATGCTATTGGTGGTGCATACTCCCTACGTTAGAGGAAAGGGCTTGGGTACAGAGCTTAAGAATCAAGCGCAGGCAAAGTGGGTTTGGTTTTGGTTCGCTTCATTAGTTGTATTCATGCTGTACCAGAACATTTGGTTATCATTAACCATGTTGCTAACTGTCGGTCTTGGTTATGTGCTTATGCGTGGCTTGATGATGCAACGCATTGATGGCTGGACTGGTGATACTGCAGGCGCAAGTATTGAAGTTGCCGAGTTGCTGGTGCTGTTAGTGATCTCCATGTCTATTTCAATGGCATTGTAATGCTTGCTTAATGGCGCGATAACTTGAATAGTATTCATCTTTAGCATAAAGCTTTCACCCAGTAGCTTACCCCAAACTGACATAATAGCTGCTCCTTAATATGTTGTATAAACCCCGGAGCATGGTTTGATCAGTCGCTATTCCTTTGAGTTTTTCCCACCTAAATCCAGTGCCAGCAGTCTGGCCTTAGATACCTGTCTTGCGCACCTTGCGCCTTGGCAGCCAGAATTTTGTTCAATGACATACGGTGCTGGTGGTTCGAGTCAGGCGGAGAGTTTTAGCGCTATTCAGCGCCTACAAAAACGTGGCCATGTTGCTGCTGCTCACATTACCGCCGTGGGTGCTAGTGAAGCCGAAGTTAATCATGCAGCGCAAGCATTTACTAAAGCCGGTGTGGATCATCTTGTGGCCTTGCGTGGTGATAGCCCTAGTGGGAAGTTTATCCCCCACTCAAAAGGCTATGCTTATGGTGCCGATTTAGTGGCAGGGTTGCGGCGCTGGTTTGATGGCACGATTTCTGTGGCAGCCTATCCCGAGACTCACCCAGAAGCCAGCAGTGCTAGTGCAGATATAGGACATCTGGCGTCTAAGGTAGCGGCTGGAGCTAGCCAGATTATGACTCAGTATTGTTATGATACAGATGCCTTGCTCAGGTTTGCTGATCGCATGCGTGGGTTAGCTATTGATGTGTCTGACGTACCTATAGTGGTTGGGATCATGCCTATTCACGATATCCAGGCCATTCAGCGTTTTTCAGCTCGCTGTGGCGCTTCGGTTCCAGATAAAATTGTATCCCAATTTGAGCGGTTGAGTGACTCGAACGATCAATTTCAATTGGCACTAGAAATTGCCTTAAAACAAATCGATCGATTAGCTGACCACGGGCTTGACCAAGTGCATTTATATACTTTAAATCGCCCCCAGTGGGTGCAAGGAATTTTACACACTTTGACTGAGCCTGGGTTAGCTAAAAGTGCGTAAACACTGTGCATAAGGTATACTGCGCGGCTTAATTATTTGTATTGCAGATTAGCCGCACCATGACTCTAAAAGAGACCCTAAAAACGAAACCAAAAGCCGTCGTCATCTATTCTGGCGGAATGGATTCCTACACCGTATTACACCTCGCTCTGCAGCAGGGTTATGAGGTTTTCGCGGTGTCGTTTAACTATGGGCAACGTCATAGTAAAGAGTTGGATGTAGCGGTAAAAGTTTGCGCAGATTTAGGGGTTTCTCATAAGCTGGTGGATATTACGGCTATCAATCAGTTGTTGCAGGGATCTTCCCTCACATCCAACGAAATTGACATACCCACAGGCGAATACGAAGAAGACAACATGAAGTCTACTGTGGTGCCTAACCGTAATATGATTTTATTGTCCTTGGCTATTGGTTACGCTGTGTCTTTGGGGTCTACCGAAGTGTTTTATGGTGCTCATTCTGGCGACCATGATATTTATCCAGACTGCCGCCCTGAATTTGTTGACGCCATGAATATTGTGTCTGCTATTGCCAACTATGATGATGTGCAAATCATTAGCCCCTTCTTACACCAAAGTAAGCTGGCCATTCTTGAAGCGGGTTTAAACATGGGCTTAGACTACGGCCAAACTTGGACCTGTTACTTAGGCCAAGAAAAAGCCTGTGGTAAATGCGGCTCTTGTGTTGAACGTTTAGAAGCATTTGCTAAAGCAGGTCTCACAGACCCAGTGTCTTATGCGTCTCCTAGCGTGTCAGTCTAATTATGTACTCTATTAAAGAAATCTTTTACACCCTGCAAGGGGAAGGCCGGCAAGCAGGGCGACCTGCTGTTTTTTGTCGTTTTTCTGGTTGCAACTTGTGGACTGGCAGCGAAGCGCGTCGTGGTGTGAGTATTTGTGACTTTTGCGACACGGATTTTGTCGGTGTAGATGGCACCTTAGGCGGCCGCTATACAGCCCAAGACCTAGCTCAGTTGATCGCTAGCTGTTGGCCAGAAGGAATGCCGGGCCATCCGCTGGTAGTGCTCACTGGTGGCGAACCTATGTTACAGGTAGACGAAGCTTTGGTGCATGAATTGCATGACCAAGGTTTAGAAATCGCCATAGAGACCAACGGCACTTTGCCGGT
>Ga0302120_10000275_pt1 | contig 22176 bp, 13 predicted proteins | sample AG5_Bottom_MG_FD_203118 | JGI IMG/M metagenome (GOLD analysis project Ga0302120, IMG submission 203118) | Marine microbial communities from Western Arctic Ocean, Canada - AG5_Bottom | ecosystem: Environmental > Aquatic > Marine > Oceanic | place: Canada: Western Arctic Ocean | collected 2017-10-01 | reverse complement strand
CCCATTCCACCAACTTGGTGTCCATAAATGGCACGCGCGCTTCCAAACCCCAAGCCATTGTCATGTTGTCCACCCGCTTTACTGGATCGTCAACAATTAAGCGGGTGATATCCGTACGAAACACTTTATCCATAAAGGTCTCTGCACCCGATTTTAAAAACTCTTTATTGAGCCAGTCGTGAGTATGGTTTTCACCGTGATATTGTTTATTTACCGTATTCAAAAAATCCTCGTGCGGCCTGTCTACATAATGTTTGGAGAAGCGACTAATTTCATCGCCCTGCTCGGCCGCCATTCTCGAATACCAAAAATAACCAGCAAATGCCTCGTCAGCTCCTTGGCCCGATAACACCACTTTAATATGTTTTGACACTTGCTCAGAAAGCAAATAAAAAGCCACAGCATCTTGTCCTACCATCGGTTCGGCCATATTAGCCACCGCCTCTGACAGTCTTGGCAATACCTTTGCATTACTAACAACGTACTTTTCGTGTCGTGTATTGAACTTTTGTACAATTTGATCGGAGTACTCAAATTCACTGCCAGCTTCGTCGTCGATGTCTTCAAAACCAATCGAGAATGTACGAATATCCTGATGACCCGCCTCATGCAACAAGCCCACCAATAGAGAGGAATCAAGACCGCCAGAAAGTAATACACCAATGGGGACATCGGCGGCTTGCATTCTTTTCATTACAGCTTCGGTTAATAATTCGTGCGTTTTTTCAATGTACTCTTCATCGCTCAATTTCTCGATTGGACGCTGAGCTATTGGGTTCCAGTAGGTTTTTTCGACAAATTTTCCATTTTTATTAATGGTAATTGTCGTTGCAGGTTTCACCTTGCGAATACCATTGATAATCGTATTCGGCGCTGGCACAACGCCGTGAAGTGATAATTGCTGCTGCAAGGCAATTGGATTGATGCTTTTATCGATATTTTGAGTTAGTAACGCTTGGGTGTTAGAAGCAAAAGTAATTGCTTTGTCGCTAAGACTATAATAAAACGGCTTAATACCCATACGATCACGAGCAATAAACAATTGCTGTGTTGCTTGATCCCAAATCGCAAAAGCAAACATGCCGTCCAAATGCACGACACACTCTTCACCCCAATGGTGATAAGCCTTGAGAATAACCTCAGTATCCGAATAGGAGAAAAAATTATAGCCCTTAGTAATCAACTGTTGGCGCAGAGCTTGATAGTTATATATCGTGCCATTAAAAACCAGCGTTAGACTTAGTGCATCATCTACCATGGGTTGAGCGCCATGAGAAGAGAGATCAATAACACTTAACCGCTGATGACCAAAGCCTACATCATCCTTAATCCACTGACCGTTTGAGTCGGGGCCACGCCTAGCAATCTTGGTCATCATTGCACTTAACGTATCGGTTTTAACCCCTGCGCCATCAAAGCGTAACTGACCACAAATTCCGCACATATTTCATTCTTGATATAAAATGGTTTATTTTACAATTAATACTGATTTACCATGGCACAAACGCTCTACGACAAGCTAATGAATGCGCATATCGTGCGCGAGCAAGACGGCGCTACTTTGATATATATTGATCGCCAGCTGATTCACGAAGTCACATCCCCTCAAGCCTTTGAGGGGCTTGCGCTCGCCAATAGAAAACCTTGGCGAATAGAGGCTAATTTAGCCGTGCCCGATCATAACGTACCAACTACTGAGCGCTCTAGCGGCGTGAGCGGTATTGAAGATCCAATCTCTAGACTGCAAGTTGAAACATTGGATAAAAATTGTGCAGAATTTGAGATCAATGAAATTCCAATGAATGACATCCGCCAAGGCATTGTTCATGTCATTGGGCCCGAACAAGGGGCAACTCTTCCCGGTATGAGCATTGTTTGTGGCGACTCGCACACCTCAACACACGGCGCGTTAGGTGCGATGGCTTTTGGCATTGGCACCTCGGAAGTCGAGCATGTTTTGGCAACGGGCTGCTTATGGCAATCCAAAGCAAAAAATCTAAAAATTGAAGTTAATGGCACGCTCAATCCGCACGTCAGTGCAAAAGATATTGCACTTTATATTATTGGTCAAATTGGCACAGCCGGTGGCACAGGTTACGCCATTGAATATAGCGGAACTAGTATTGAAACTCTTTCTATCGAAGGAAGGATGACACTGTGCAATATGGCGATTGAAGCCGGTGCACGAGTGGGCATGGTTGCCGTTGATCAAAAAACCATTGATTACGTACAAGGCAGACCATTTTCACCAACAGGTGACAACTGGACAAAGGCCGTTGACTACTGGCAAACACTACACAGTGATGAAGGGGCATTTTTTGACAAAACAGTTGTCATTAATGCAAAAGATATTGAACTGCAAGTCACTTGGGGCACTTCGCCAGAGATGGTTGTTGATATTAATGGCTCTACGCCAGACCCGAGCAAGGAGTCTGATCCCGTGAAGGCGGAAAGTATCCGTATTGCGTTGAACTATATCCACCTCGAGCCAAACACACCGATCAAATCTGTCGAAATCGATAAAGTTTTTATCGGCTCTTGTACCAATTCTCGTATCGAGGATTTACGCGCAGCGGCAGCTGTTGCTAAGGGCAAGAAGATAGCCAATAATGTTAAACTAGCACTGGTTGTACCAGGCTCTGGTCTAATAAAAAAACAAGCCGAAGAAGAAGGACTTAACACCATATTTACAGATGCGGGCTTTGAGTGGCGTGAGCCAGGATGCTCAATGTGTTTAGCAATGAATGCCGACAAACTTGAAGCGGGTGAGCGCTGTGCGAGCACCTCCAATAGAAACTTTGAAGGTCGTCAGGGCCAAGGCTCATTCACTCATTTGGTAAGCCCTGCAATAGCTGCAGCAAGTGCTATCGCCGGCCATTTTTCTGGAGTTAACTAATGCAAGCATTTACTACAATAAACTCCATTGCAACGCCGCTTGATCGCGCAAATATCGATACCGACGCTATCATTCCAAAGCAGTTTTTAAAATCAATTAAACGTTCAGGCTTTGGCCCCAATCTTTTTGACGAGTGGCGCTACCTTGATCACGGCGAAGTCGGTATGGACAATTCCAAACGCCCTCTTAATCCTGACTTTGTACTAAACAACCCTAAATACGCAGGCGCAAAAATTTTACTTGCTCGAGAAAACTTTGGTTGCGGCTCATCACGTGAACACGCCCCTTGGGCACTTGAAGATTTCGGCTTTAAGGCAATTATCGCCCCAAGCTTTGCCGATATTTTTTATAACAATTGTTTTAAAAATGGCCTTCTTCCGATTGTATTAAGCCATGACATTGTCGATGGTTTGTTTAGCTACCAAGGTGAAATTGTTGTCGATTTAGAGAGTCAAAACGTTACCACTACAACACACACCTATTCTTTCGAAGTCGACGCAGAACGTAAAAGAAGACTGCTTAATGGCCTGGATGACATTGCCTTAACACTTCAATATGAAGATGACATTCGTCACTTTGAAGTTGAGTATTTCAAACAACACCCCTGGTTATGATTGCACAGCTTAGCGGCCAAATCCTAAGTAAAAACCCACCGGAAGTTGTTGTGGAAGTAACTGGTATCGGCTACGAAATACTGTGCCCAATGTCAACTTTTTACCAACTCGGTGACACCGGCGGCAATGTATTGCTCTACACTCATCTAAACATTAAAGAGGATGCACACACTTTATTTGGCTTTATCACTAAAGACGAGAAAATTCTTTTTAGAGAGCTTATTCGCGTCAATGGCGTAGGCCCTAAAGTTGCGCTTGCCATTCTCTCGCATTTAACCGTTGGCTCTCTTGTTGAATGCATTGCCAATGAAGATGCCGACCTTCTGGCAAAAACTCCAGGAATCGGCAAGAAAACCGCTTTAAAGCTGATTGTTGAGCTTCAGGATAGGCTGAATAAAGTCGAATTTTCAAATAGCGTTATGACTTCAGGCGCTGTTCAAAACAACAACAATCCTAATACTAAAAAAGCTTTAGAAGCTTTGCAGTCTCTAGGCTTTAAAGCAAAAGAAGCAAGTAATATGATTACCGCTATCGAAGACCAAACACTCTCTACCGAAGAGCTCATTCGTCAAGCACTGAAAAACAAGTAAAACCCTTAACTTGCCTTACTGAGTCGCTTCTCTTTAATCCTGCCCAGCCAATTGATGAAGTCGTGATTCATTGAATATAGACACGGCAAAAGAATCAGTGTCATCACTGTACCAAACAGTAGGCCATAACCCAGCGCCAAAACCATAGGTTGCAACAGATAGTCCACACCACCAATGCCGTAGGCTAAGGGCAATACACCGGCCAGTGTTGTTAAGCTGGTTAACACAACAGCACGCAAGCGGTCTTTAGACCCTTTGGCAATCCAGCTAAAAGCGTTTTCAGTAAGCTCTTTCTTGGCTTTGATGAAATTAAGATGACTCACCATCACCAAAGAGTCATTAACAATTACTCCAATAAGCGCCAACGCACCCATTACTGCGAAAAAGCTGAGCGTTTCACCGTGAAAATAAAACGCCCAAATCACGCCGATCAGTGAGAATGGGATGCTGGAAATCACCAACATCGGTTGCGACCAAGAGTTAAACAAAAGCATCAACAGTAAGAAAACACCAAAGATTGCCATAACAAAAGCGTTGAAGAAGCTATCCATCGAGTCGTCAATTTCCTTAGCACCACCTTCACTAATCAAACGCACTTCAGGGTAATTATTGGCAATATCCAACTGTTCCATTACAACCTCCATCGCGCCTTGCGGCGTAGCGACACCATCTTCCGCACTGGCGGTAATTGACACAGAGCGCTCACCGTCAAAGTGATTAAGATCGGGCTCGCCCGCTATCTCTCGGATCGTTGAGAACTGACTCATCGGAATCAGTCTGCCTTGATTATTCATGACCTTGGTTTGAGCAATAAATGCTTCGGAATAATCTTTTTCACCCAGGTAGATTCGAACATTGGTTTCTTTTTCATCGAAGCGAACGTTAGTCACATCAAGGCCGGAATATATGAGTCTTAAATGCCTATAGACTTGCATATAATCAACCCCAAGCTCCGACATTGCATCAAAATCCAATACTGTTTCGATACGCCCCTTACCGGCTTTGTCGTTACGCTCAATACTACCAACACCATCAAGAGATTTTAATATTTCCGCAACAGCATTGGCTGCAGCTACTCTCTGAACATTGTTGCTACTCACCAAATTGATCTCTAGATCTTCTCCAGTTGGTGGGCCTGGCCTCTCAACATCAAAATGAATTTCCACACCTTGTAGTTTTTCAACTTGAATTTCGATAAGTTCAACAATTTCTTGAGCACTCCTCTCCCTATCACTGGAAGGAGTTAAAGATATTGTCAGCTCTGCTTGGTTGGTAAACCAACTGCCGATGTCGCTGGTAAGATAGTTAAGGTCGTCTCCGGCTTGCTCCATAATGATCACCTCTACTTCAGCTACAATGCTTTCAGTGTGGTTCGCCGAACTGCCTGTTGGCGCCTCAAGAAAGCCATGAATCGCATCAGAACCCTGTGACGGAAACAAAGTAAACGGCATATGCACAACCGCAAACCAAACTGAAAAACCGAACAATGCACTAAAGAAGGCCACTACCCAATAGCGCCAAGCAAGCACTTTAATTAATTTAGCCTCAAACCAATCCTCGAAAGGTCGAAACCAAGTTTTTTGTTTTTCAGACTTGATGCCTGCTAAATGCGCAGGCAACGCCAAGCTAACCTCTAAAAACGAGAAAACCAGCGCAAAAATGACCACAATCGGGATAAGATAGACGAATTTTCCCATTGTGCCAGTCATTAAGAACATTGATGACATCGCCAAAATCGAAGTTAAAATAGTGGTGATAACAGGCAGAATAACGCGTTTAAAGCCTGTTACAACATTCTCATAAAGATTGTTGCCCTTGACTTTGTAATGATGAATACTCTCGGCAATAATAATACTGTCATCAACCACAATACCGAGCACCAAAATCATTGCAGCAAGTGATACTAAGTTTATGGTCTCTCCTGCCAGACCCAATAGGGCAACAGTGCCCAATAGACTAACTGGCAAACTGACAGCCACCCAAATGGCAGTTTTAAACGAGAGAAAGGCGCCAAGCACAATCAATACCAACACCAAGCCAACGATGCCATTTTTGGTCACGATGTCAAGACGATTTCTGACCACTTCCGATTGGTCGTGAGTAAAGAAAATACGCAATTCTTCTGGGTAAGTTTTTTGCAACCCCTCTACTTTTGCTCTTAATAGATCTACCGTTCGAATCACATCGGCGTGTTTTTGTTTTTTAACACTCAAAACAAAACCTTTAGTGCCGTTAACTCTAATAATATCGGTTTCTCTTGCATTGCCTCTAACAATATTGGCAATGTCCCTAACTCGGATAACTGGGCCGCCAAATGTCGATTTAACAACAACATTTTCTATCTCGGAGATATCTTCATACTCAGTCAAAATAACAATGTTTTTTCGCTGCTCGCCATCATTATTATCACCTACAGTAAAGCGTGCGTTACGACTTGAAATTGCACTCCTCACTTGCTCAACAGAAATTTGATATTGACTTAATTTGCCTGCATCAAGGCGAATTTGCAGCTCTTTATTCAAATAGCCTTTTTTATCAACCTTGGCTACACCCTTAATAACAGAAAGGTGTTTTTCCAGCTCATCAGTAATACCTTTGGCTTGCTCATAATCAATTTTGGAGCCATCGATATTGATTTGAAGAATAGGGAATTGCGCAGTGTTCCAGTCAATCACCCTTGGATCATCAACCTCATCCGGTAAGGACAAGCCACTCATTGTGGTGCGGATGTCGGCTTTTAATGTTTGAACGTCGTCAATTTCTTGTGATAACTCAACAATGACACTGGACACGCCCTCTCTTGAAGAGGAGGTGAAACTGTCTATACCATCAAGGTTTTTGAGTGCATTCTCAACAACATCGGTCACACCCTTTTCCACATCCTCAGGAGATGCGCTCGGATAGCCAGTTGTGATGCTCATGATTTCGAAATCGACCGCTGGAAACATATCGCGACGAATTTCTTGCAAGGTTAGAAAACCAACGGCAATTACCGACAGCGTAAAAACAAGAGCGAACTTTTTTTGGCGAGCAAAAAACTTAAGAAACGAGTCCATTAGGCCTCCAAGAAGTGTTGCTAATATGTTACATCAAAACGCCCGAAAGCGCTTTATTTAAGCACTTTTGGCGCGTTTTCTTTGATTCTCTGTTAGTAGTCTTTTACGAATACGAATGCTGTTCGGCGTTACCTCGACCAACTCATCGTCATCAATAAATTCTAACGCCTGCTCAAGGTCTAATTTAATTGCAGGCGTTAAGGCGACAGCTTCATCCGTTCCCGATGCGCGAACATTGGTTAACTGTTTACCCTTCATTACGTTAATAACTAAATCTTTATCACGTGTATGAATACCAACCACCATGCCTTCATAAATATCGACACTAGGTCCAATGAAAAACTTACCACTTTTTTGCAGATTAAAAATCGCATAAGCAACTGATTTGCCCTGATTCATAGAGATGAGTGAACCATTGCTTCTTTGGCCAATTTTCCCTTCTTTTTCAGGGCGGTATGAATCAAAGGTTGAGTACATTAAACCAGTACCCGTTGTTGCTGTTAAGAATTCAGTTCTAAAACCAATCAGACCACGAGCAGGGATAAGAAAGTCAAGCTTCACACGACCTTTGCCATCTGGCACCATGTTCGATAACTCAGCCTTACGCTCGCCCAATCTTTCCATAACAGTACCTTGGTGTTGAGATTCAACATCCACTGTAAGGTCTTCAAAAGGCTCACAAATGACACCGTCAATTTCTTTTAAAATAACTTGCGGTCTACCGACACCAAGCTCAAAACCTTCGCGGCGCATGGTTTCAATTAAAATGGATAAATGCAACTCACCCCGACCCGACACAATAAACTCAGAAGGGTCTTCGGTGTTGTCCACTCTCAGGGCCACGTTATAAATAAGCTCTTTATCTAGGCGGTCACGTATGTTTCTTGAAGTAATGTATTTACCGTCAAGGCCAGCAAAAGGAGAGTCGTTAACTTTGAACGCCATACTTACTGTAGGCTCATCAACGCTCAATGCAGGCAATGGATCAATCGCATTTGAATCGCAAATAGTATCTGAGATTGAGATATTCTCAACACCAACAACACCAACAATATCGCCAGCATTTGCACTATTTACATCAATACGCTCCAATCCGTTAAAGCCCAATAGTTGTGCAATTTTAACGTTACGCTTAGATCCGTCAGGATTAACTAATGCTACTTGCATACCTTTTTTGGCAATACCACGCGTGATACGGCCAATACCAATCGCACCCACAAAAGAAGAATAATCAAGAGCAGTTATTTGCATTTGCAGTGGGCCGTCAACATCAACATCAGGTGCAGGGGCGTTTTTGATGATCGTCTCAAACATTGGGGTCATGTCACCCTCTCTGACACCATCGTCTTCTGACGCATAACCCGCCAAAGCAGAGGCGTAAATTACTGGAAAGTCCAATTGCTCTTCAGTTGCATCCAGCTGATCAAAAAGATCAAATACTTGATCAATCACCCAGTCCGTTCTAGCAGCTGGTCTGTCAACCTTATTAATAACAACAATAGGGTTTAGACCTTGCTCAAAAGCTTTTTTTGTAACAAAACGCGTTTGTGGCATTGGACCATCAACTGCATCTACCAACAACAAAACACTGTCTACCATAGATAGTACGCGCTCAACCTCGCCACCGAAGTCGGCGTGTCCCGGTGTGTCCACAATATTAATACGATAATCACCCCACTTAATCGCTGTGTTTTTTGAGCTAATGGTAATGCCACGCTCTTTCTCAAGATCATTCGAGTCCATCATTCTATCTGTCGCTTGAAAACGATCATCAAACGTATCCGATTGGGAGAGTAATTTATCAACTAAAGTCGTCTTACCGTGGTCAACGTGGGCAATAATAGCAACATTTCTTAACTTGTCAGTCATTTTTGGGATCTATAGAAAATTTGAGCACTATTATCCCGTATATCCAGAACATACCTTGAACTAAATTAAAGATCTGTAAAAATAAATTGACCATCGGTTAGCCCTATAAAATACAAGGATTCAATAGCAAAACTCTAAGCATGGCAAAAAAAGGCAGCTCTGGTCGATGGATGGAAGAGCATAAAAATGATGAATATGTAAAAAAAGCACAAAAAGAAGGTTATCGGTGCCGTGCCGTCTACAAGTTAATTGAGGCAATTGAAAAAGATAAAATTATCCGTAATGGTGATAAAGTGCTGGATTTAGGTGCTGCACCTGGCGGCTGGTCACAAGTTGCGATTAAATCTGTCGGCACCAAAGGCCAAGTTATTGCGAGCGACATATTAGATATTGAAGAGATTCCTGGTGTTGATTTTCTTCAGGGTGACTTCACTGAAAATGATGTTTATGATGCCCTTTTAGAATTAACTAAGGGTGAAAAAATGGATGTTGTGCTTTCTGACATGGCGCCGAATATGAGCGGGCAATTATCGGTAGACCAACCTAAGTCAATGTACCTGGCTGAACTAGCCATGGATATGGCTACCAAAACACTGGCAAAAAATGGCCACTTCTTTGTGAAAGTCTTCCAGGGTGATGGTTTTGACGCTTACGTTAAAAGCGCTAGAGCTGCATTTAAAAAAGTCACTATTCGCAAGCCAAAAGCCTCGCGCCCCAGATCTAAAGAAGTATATCTGTTAGCAAGTCAGCTAAAATAGCGCACTATGCAAAATTTCAACCAGATTCAATCTCTAATGCAGGTTGATTTAGCGAAAACAGATGGAATTTTAATCGACCGTCTAAATTCAGATGTCGCCCTCATTAATCAAATGAGTTACTACATTATTTCGTCTGGTGGAAAACGTTTGCGCCCTCTACTACTGCTACTTTGCGCCCGCGCAACAAGCTACCAAGGCGAGCATCATCATGCCATGGCTGTCGTTATTGAGCTGATTCATACGGCAACGCTTTTGCACGATGATGTGGTTGATGAGTCAACAACTCGACGCGGGCAAGAAACAGCTAACGAATTGTGGGGTAATGCACCTAGCGTGTTAGTCGGTGATTTCCTCTATTCACGTGCTTTTGAAATTATGGTTGAGCCCGATTCAATGGCCATTATGCGATTACTCTCCGAGGCAACAAACAACATTGCTCAAGGTGAAGTATTGCAACTGCTTAATATTAAAAACGCAGACGTGACCCAAGAGCAATACTTCGCTGTTATTAAGCGCAAAACGGCTTGTTTATTTGAAGCGGCCTGCAAAATTGGCGGTATGCTTTCACACTCCTCGAGTGAGACAATCGATGCACTAGGACAATTTGGCCTTCACTTAGGTAACGCATTTCAAATTATTGATGACGTGTTGGATTACGAGTCAGACTCGAAAACCATGGGCAAAGAAGTGGGAGACGATCTTGCCGAGGGAAAAACCACCTTGCCAATGATCTACGCTCTAGAGCAGACATCTGGCACAGAACACCAAATACTAAAGGATGCCATTGAGAATGCTGATACGTCGCATATCGATGACATTATTGCTATTCTCGTACGTGTTAAAGCTTTTAACTTTACTCGAAGCGTTGCAGAGAATGAGTCACAGCAAGCAATGGAAGCCTTAAACACCTTGCCAGAATCCGATTATCGCTCTGCACTTACCCTGCTATGCGAGCTATCGTTAAAACGCACCTCGTAAATTCAGCATGCTAACTGAGGCGCTTAAAGCTGAAATTCGCGCTTCATTTGAGGCAGCAAAAACACAACTTCCAGGCTACAAAAACCGCTCTTCGCAAAATCGAATGATGGCGGAAATAGCCAAAACCTTGACTGGCGAATACGCAGATTCAAACCCAATTCTTTGTGTGGAGGCGCCCACGGGCACAGGAAAAACGATGGCATACTTGATTGCTACCCTGCCCATTGCAAAAGCAAACGATAAAAAATTAGTGATTGCCAGTGCAAACGTTGCACTACAAGAGCAATTACTTTATAAAGATATTGTTGAAGCGCAAAAATATTCAACAGTAAGTTTTGATTATGCGCTTGCTAAAGGCCGCTCTCGTTACGTTTGTGTTCGCAATTTAATCAATCTAACGGAAGACACTACCGACACTCAATCGCTATTTGAAGACAGCTTGCTGTGGGATGCGCCCCCAAGTAAAAGCCAGATGGATCAACTCTCTGAGATGACACAAGATTACACCTCGAACCGTTGGAATGGTGAAATAGACGATCTAGAAACGCCGCCCGAATCCTCATTGTGGCAAAAAGCTGCTTGCAACCGTTTTACTTGTACGGCCAAAAACTGTGAGTTTTATAACGATTGCGCGTTCTTTAAAGCGCGAAAAAAAGTTGCACAAGCGGACGTTATCATTGCCAATCACGATCTTGTATTGGCGGATATTTTTAGCGGAAATTCGATCCTTCCAGATGTTGAGGATTGTATTTTTGTCTTTGATGAAGCGCATCATTTCGCGCCAAAAGCATTGTCTCATTTTTCCCAAAGCACCAGTATTGACTTTATAAAAACATCGATTCGTCAAGCGCAAAGCGCGATGGATCAAATATGTAAAATCACTCACCAAGACAGTGTTGAGAGTAGAGTTGAGGCGATTGATACTGCACTGTCCGAATTGAACGCACCTTTGTCTGAACTGGATTACTCTGATGATATTCATCTATTTGACCTGGCGGGTGTTGACGGCGAAATCATTAATACCACAAAAAATCTAGCCACAAGTGTGAATGCCGCCTATGCTGACTTTTCTGAGAAAAAAGAAGACTGGCAGGCTTTTTGCAAAATCAATCATCAAGATCAAGCAACGACTGATAATTTAAACAATATCATCGGTCAAAACGAGCAAAATCTATCGTCTATCGCTTCCCTGCTAAGCGCCTTCACACAAAGCAGCAATCAAGAGAAGCCACCACCAAGCCATTGGATTGAAAAATCCATCATGGCCAATAAAAAAACAAATTATCACCTAAATTCTGCAAAAATTGACGTCTCCAACCATCTGGATGCCCTTATTTGGTCTAAGGCTGCCGGCGTTGTCCTTACTTCAGCAACCCTCACCGCACTCGGTAGTTTTGGACGCCTAAACCAACAATTAGGCTTACAGGAAAAAGACAATCAATACTTACGCCTAGCCTCGCCCTTTGATCATAAATCGGTTGATTTTGTGGTTGCTAAAATGAAATCAAACCCAACTCAAGCCTTTGAGCACACGCAAGAATTGGGCAAAGAGTTGAAAAAGCGTATCGATCAAACGCAAGGCACATTGGTCATTTTTGCTTCAAATAAACAAATGCAGCTGGTGGCTGACCTGGTCGAACAATTCTTAGACTGCTCGCTCTTAATTCAAGGCGAATACAGTAAAAAACGCATTCTTGAAAAACATATTGAACTGCGCAAACAAGGCAAAGGCAGTGTTATTTTTGGACTTGATAGCTTTGCTGAAGGTGTTGACCTTAAAGGCGACAACCTCAATCATGTGATGATTGCCAAACTGCGATTTAGCGTGCCTACTTCACCAATTGAAAAAACTACTCAATCGTATCTCGAATCTCTTAACCGTAATCCATTTATGGAAATCGCCCTACCAGACGCCTCTCTCAGGCTTATTCAGGCATGCGGTCGCCTTATCCGAACCGAAACCGACACTGGCACGATTACAATTTTTGACAATCGCCTCACCACCAAATTCTACGGCAAACAATTACTCAGTGTCTTGCCTGGATACAATATCGTCATTGAGAAATAAAAGTATTTTGAGAAAATGGGGAAAACCGGACTTTCCTCAATTAAGTTTTAAAGTCTATTTTAATAATTTGTGAAATTTTTATAAAAGCAAACAAAACCCTCTTCAAAAATTTATGAAATTTTTTCTTTAGGTCTTGTTACCTTTTTACCTGCCATAAAAGGTAACCGAAAAAAGACACCCTGCAAATCATTAGCTAAATATTACAATTGCTTATTGCACTATATTTTGGGAACTCACTACGTTCAAACAACCAAATATGGCCACTTCATTGCACAAAGTATTATTTGCATTGTCTTGCAAAGGGGTAAGTCAAAAACCTTAGTGGATTGACCACTGTGTTTTTGATAAAAGTGATAAACGGGTTGCACCTTCTTTCTTAATGACTTATTTCCTTTTGCACGATTGTGTGTTTTACACAGCACCTGACATAAATAATCTCCACTTTTATTGGGTTCTCTTTGATATTTTCAAAGTAATATTGACGACTATACCCCTGTGAAGATAAATAGTATCAATTTGAGCCTAAAAAAGGAACAACGAATAATTATGGATTTATTAATATTAAGCTTAGCACGTCACTCCAATCCCAGTTTTTCCCCTATAAAGGTATTACGGAAAACGCCGTTTGGATCAAATTGATGGCAAACATTTCGGAATTCGACAATCTCTGGATACAGCTGATTGATTTGTTCACCAGTTTGAGGAAACCACTTACCCCAATGAATGCGCGCACCAAAGAGCTCAAACATGCTGTTTGCAAGGAATGTTGCTAGTGCATAAAAATCATCTCTCGGCTCAACATACGTAATAAAGCTCATTGCGTAATAATCCTCCGAGTCGCCAGATGCCATTGATATAAGGGTGTCGTCTGGCAGAACCCTGCGAAAACAAATCGGGTAGTGATGTGTGAATTTACCTTGAATACTTTTCAGTGAGTCCAGTAGTTCAAATTTCTGCAATTTCTCATACGTCGAAGTGGTTAACCTATGATTAGCATCATCTGCGAACTTAAGGATGTCAGCTACAAAACTTGCCGCTGCAGAAACCTTGGATCTTGTCACAAACAACTCGATCTCCAAATGCCTAAACAATTCGTGCTCCATCACAAGCGTATTGTCACTCCGATCAGTTACCACCCAGCGCGGGGAAATTAAAGAAGGCGCAACTTTTCGAAAAAAGAAATATATTAATTTCTTGCTTCTTAGGACTGAAGCAAACAATTTCAATGTCAGATGCATACCCAAGTCAATAATAAGAAACCAGTACACGCGATATACGCCAGCTAGTCCGCGACGACGACACTCGCTGGAAACCACTCGCTCCTGAGCAAGAAACAACCAAGAATGTGGCATGAGAAAAAACTGCTGCAGAGGTGCTTGTTTTTCGAGCTCAAGGATTTCTTCTATGGTTTTACAAAATGTGGCTTTTTCCTGAACAAAGTATTGCGGTATACAAGGAAGTGTAATTTCAGCAATAACCCCTAAACACCCCAGTGAGCAACGAGCAGCTTGCAACTCAACTCCGTCATTAATCTCTACAACTTGTGCAACATTTGCATCGCCTTTAAAGCAAAACACTCTAAGCGAATCAATGTAGTGAGAAAGGCTGTGCTTTCCAGAGCCATGAGTGCCTGTCGCAGTAGCGCCAGAAATTGTTTGCTCGGTAATTAGACCCAACGATGGAATAGTCAGTCCTTGCTTATTCAATGCCTCTAATAAATGCTTTATTTGGCAACCCGCCCCAACCTTTACGCGCGTGTCACCATTCTGCGTAAACACTTCAATACGATTGAAATGTCGCATATCAATCAGCGCCTCATCAGTTTTGACCAAGTCACTCCAAGAATGAAGTGAGCCGACCGCACGAATCTTGCCATCTTTGTGCTGTTGGAGAATATCAAGCAACTCCATCTCGTTCTTTGGCGAATAAAAATATTTAGGCTTAAAACGTAAGTTTCTACCAAAATTCTTAATTAATTTAGCTTGATTCATCAGACTTGAAAATTGTATTATTATGTATTTGTTATGTGAATCATACCAGTATAAGCGGCATTAACAATTTTGCATTTTCTGATCAAACTAGCAATGCAACTGTTTGCACGAAAATCGCTTAACTCCATATAAAAACTAATAAATTGCACCAATATCCTAAATTTTTCAGATTAATTAATTTCAACTTTATTTGTGTATTTGCCAACTAAACACCAAGCTGATGAGTTACTATGGCGCTTGCATTTTAAAAAGATAAGGGAGAGAAAATGGATTTTGATGTTAATTTAGTGGCCCCGGCACTTGGTGTCTTGGGACTGCTTATCGTAATAATAATTTACCAGTGGATTAAAAAACAACCCGGTGGTAGTGGCAAAGTACAAAAAATTGGCGAACAAATCCAAATTGGTGCATCCGTATTTATGGCGCGAGAATACAAAATGCTCAGCATGTTTTCTGCTGTTTTATTGGTATTAATGTATGCGTTCCTTGGCTGGATGAGCGCCCTTTGCTTTGTTGTTGGCGCTATAACTTCTGCAACAGCCGGCTATATCGGCATGAACACTGCAACCATCGCCAACGTTAGAACAACGCAAGCTGCACACGACCAAGGTAGTGCTGCTGCACTTAAAGTAGCTTTTTTTGGCGGCTCTGTAATGGGTTTGTCGGTTGCTGCACTCGGCCTTTTAGGTTTAGGTGGATTATATTACTTCTTCGGAGAGGCGCACTCAGAAGCTCTACATGGTTTTGCAATGGGCGCCTCTGTCGTCGCGCTATTCTCTCGTGTTGGTGGTGGCATCTTTACTAAAAGTGCTGATGTTGGTGCAGACTTAGTAGGTAAATTAGAAGCCGGTATTCCAGAAGATGACCCGCGCAACCCGGGCGTTATTGCAGACAATGTTGGAGACAACGTGGGCGATATTGCCGGCATGGGTTCTGATATTTTTGAATCTTACTGCGGTTCAATGATTGCAACGATTGCAATTGCATCCACTTTGTCAACAATTGCACTAGACAAGCTGGGTGGTAATCAATCTGAATTAATGTTTCTTCCATTGGCGCTTGCTTCACTTGGCCTAATTTGCTCAATTATTGGCATCCTAGTGGTGAAAATGTCTTCAAACAAATCACCTGAATCCGCTTTAAGAACTGGCACAATTGGTTCGGCTGTTTTGTTTATTATTACGGCATACTTCCTTATCGACAAACTTGATGTTGCAAATGACATTTGGGCTGCGGTACTAATGGGTAGTGTCGGTGGTATTATCATCGGCCTAGTTACTGAATACTATACTGCAGGTAAGCCAATTAGAGATATTGCTGCAGCTGGTGAAACAGGTGCTGCAACAGTTATGATCAAAGGTCTTGCAATCGGCATGCAATCAGTTGTGATCCCAGTGCTTATGATCTGCGTGATTATCTACGTTGCAAATTTGTATGTCGGCTTATACGGGGTTGGTATTGCTGCGATTGGCATGCTAGCAACTGTGGGCATGACAATGGCAATCGATGCTTATGGCCCTATTGCTGATAACGCTGGTGGTATTGCTGAAATGGCCGGTCTTGGAGAAGAGACTCGTAAAATTACTGACTCACTAGACGAGCTGGGTAACACAACAGCCGCCATTGGTAAAGGTTTTGCGATTGGCGCTGCGGCACTTGCAGCACTGGCAATCATTACTGCTTACGTAGAAACGGTCAGTGCTAATATAGATGGCTTCATACTTGAATTAAACAGTGCCGAAGTTCTTATAGGTCTATTCATTGGCGGTACGATTCCTTTCTTAATTTCTGCCATTACCATGACTGCCGTGGGCGACTCTGCGTTTGAAATGATTAAGGAAATCAGAAGGCAGTTCCGCGAGATTCCTGGCCTATTAGAGGGTACTGCAGAACCAGACACAGCCAAATGCGTTGATATCGCAACAACTGCCGCACTGAAAAAAATGATTCTTCCAGGAGTTATTGCAGTCGCTGCGCCTGTTATTGTTGGCTTTGGTATTGGTCCAACAGCCTTAGGCGGAATGCTTGGTGGCGCTTTGCTTGGTTGTGTTCTTATGGCGCTGATGATGGCGAATGCTGGTGGCGCTTGGGACAATGCAAAGAAGTACGTGGAAAAGGGCAACTTCGGCGGCAAAGGCACAGACACACATGCGGCAACAGTTGTAGGCGACACAGTTGGTGACCCGTTTAAGGACACATCTGGTCCGGCCATGAACATTCTTATCAATGTGATGGCGATTGTTAGTTTAGTGATTGCACCCTTACTAACATAGCAACATTCCACTCCAGCCACGCCATAGCGTGGCTGGAATTATCTTTTTCTTAGTTTGGTAATTCGACCAGACACCCTCAAAAAAAACAATCAGGCAACTCTCTCAAAGAGAGGTTATTTAGTAACGCCAGAATGCCTTGTGAAGTAGTGCAATTAAAGTTAGTACCTCTAGTCGCCCAAACAACATTGAAGCACTGAGAACCCACTTAGAGCTGTCGTTAAGAGAGCCGTAATTTTGTGCAACTTCGCCCAGCCCTGGGCCTAAATTATTCATTGTTGCTGCAGTCGCGGAAAAAGAGCTGACTTGATCCATACCAGTAAACATTAAAAGAACCAAAATCAAAACAAAGGAGATTGAGTAAAGAGAGAAAAAACCCAATACAGAAACAAGGGTTTTTTCACCAATTGTTGAGTGATTAAGTTTGACGTTAATCTGTGCGTTTGGGTGAATAAACTGCTTAATTTCCTTCATGCCCAACCTGAACATCAACAACACTCTAACCACTTTAATACCACCGCCAGTTGAGCCTACACAAGCACCTATAAAACTTATCATGATCAAAAAGACTGGGGCTGCATTAGGCCATTGGCTAAAGTTTTGCGAGGCAAAGCCTGTTGTTGTGGCCATTGAAACAGTCTGGAATAAGCTGTGCCTCAAGGCCGTCCAAAAGCTTTGGTATTCATTGTTGAAATTTAACACACTCAAAATAATAAGCACAGATACTAGTAACACAACAACGTAGGCTTTAAGTTCTGAATCCTTCCAATAATCAACGAGAGAGCGGTTGTTCCAGGCAACAAAATGCAGGGAGAAATTAATACCTGCTAAAAACATAAATACGATTGCCACAAATTCTATAAAGGCAGAATCAAAATAACCAATCGAAGCATCATGTGTGGAAAACCCGCCAATTGCCACTGTAGAAAAACTATGACCAATGGCATCAAATAAACTCATGCCCGAGAGAAAATACGCCAGAGCACAGACAGCTGTTAATGAAACATAAATCTTCCATAAGGCTATCGCGGTTTGCCTTAATTTTGGCGTCAAACGGTCTTTGGATATACCACTGGATTCAGCATGATAAAGCTCCATTCCGCCAACACCGAGTAGTGGAAGGATGGCCACCGCAAGAACAATAATGCCCATACCGCCTAACCATTGCAGCTGTTGTCGATAATACAATATAGCCTTTGGAAGCTCATCAAGACCACTGAGTACAGTCGCACCTGTGGTTGTCAAACCCGACATGGACTCAAAAAAGGCTGCTGAAAAACTTAAACCAGGAATGGCGTCAGTCAGCAGGAAAGGCAGGGTCGCAAACAGCGACAGAACCACCCAAAAACAAACCACAATCAGAACGCCTTCCCTTAAACGAAAATCCTGCTTAACAGACATAAATGGGTACCACATGAAAAAACCACCCATTAATGTTATCCCGAAAGACAACGAGAATGTCGCAAACTCTTTACCATCACCGCTGATAAAGTCAATCAAAATTGGTGGAATCTGAGTAAAGCTGAACACCATCAGCAATATTCCAATGGTTTTTGAAACGACGCTTAATTGCATTTTAAGTGACCAATAAAGAAATTCATATTTTGTTAATCATTCTCTGAAAATAGCGACTCAACTTGATGAATTTTTCTAACATCAGTCAGCATGATAAGGACATGATCGCCCTGCTCGATTACCAATTTTTTAGATGCCATTACTAAGTCACTATCACGAACAACCGCACCAATAACCACTCCCTCAGGTAACTCCAAGTCTTTAATCCGCTTACCAACCACTTTAGAGCTATTTTCATCGCCATGAACAACAATTTCAATGGCCTCAGCCTTACCGTGTTGCAATGAGTGGACTTTCATCGTATCACCCTTCCTAAGATGCGAAAGGATGTCGCTTACGGTAATTTGATCAGGTGACACAATCATGTCCACCTCATCACTTTGCTCTGCCAATGAGGCATAAACATCGCGCTTGATTAAAGCAATAGTTTTGTGGGCGCCCAGTCGTTTTGCCAAAATTGAGACAATAACATTCACCTCGTCGGAATCCGTTAAGGCGAGGAATAGGTCGGTATTCTCAATTCCCTCTTCTAATAGCAATTCTTCATCCGAGGCACTTCCTTGTAGAACCAAGGCGTGATTCAGATGGTCGGCAAGTTCTTTTGCCCTCTCCTCATCAAGCTCAATAAGGCGAACATTATGCTTCTTCTCAAGCAGTTTGGCCACACTGAAACCGATGTTGCCGCCGCCCGCAATAAAGATTTTTTGATAGCCTCTATCGACACGACGAAACTCTTTTAAAACCTTGGGTATGTATTTCTTTTTGGCGATAAAGTAAACGTGGTCACCTTCACGAATAACAGTGTCACTGTTAACTAATAAGACCTTGCCGTTTCGATAAAGACTGAAAATCCTCACCTTAGCATCTGGTAAGTGGTGCTGCAACTCTCTGATTGGTCTATTGACAATTGGAGTGCCAACGTAAGCGCGCGTTTCGATCAACTGCACCAATCCATTCTCAAAGTCAAACACCTCAGAGGCGCCCGGCTGATCAACGATGCCCTTAATGTAGTCAGTTATTAGGTTTTCTGGCGTGATAAGAAAGTCGATGGGTACAGCCGACTGAGAAAATAACTCAGGTCTGTGCAAGTATTCTGTCGTACGGATTCTAGCAATTTTTGTCTCAACATTGTATAGCGTGTAAGCCATACGACAAGCAACCATGTTGGATTCATCAGATTTCATCACCGAAATCATCATGTCCATGGTTTTAATGCCTGCTTTTTCAAGTACGCTTGGATAGGCGCCATGACCAACAACAGTTTTAACGTCAAGATGCCTTTGAAGCAATGTTAACTTGTCTTCTTTTTGATCAATAATGGTAATATCGTTAGCGCTATCGGCACACAGATATTTTGCCAGCGTAGAGCCCACTTGACCTGCACCAAGGATTAAAATTTTCATCTTTTGTCAATTCCTAAGTCTTTGAGCTTTCGGTACAAGGTTGTCCTCTCTAAGCCGGCTTTTTCTGCAACAACAGCAATATTATTATCATGCAATGCCAGATGATGTAATAAATATTGCTTTTCAAATAGGTTACGCGCCTCTTTTAATTTAAGAGAAAAATCAATACCACTCACTTCTTGACTGGACTCAACAGGGGGTTGTGTTAGTAAATTTCGAACGATTGGCAATAAGTCGTGCAAGGGTTTTTTTAAAAAATCAATAGCGCCCAGTTGAAGTGCTCGAACAATATCGCGAGGCTCTGCATGCCCAGACATCATTACAATCGGCGTATCAAAGCCTGCGCTAAACCACTCATCCAAAAGCGACATACCATCTTGGCCCGGCATCCATACGTCCATCAACACTAAATCAAATTTATGACCGACAATCATTGCTTTGGCCTCAGTTGCACCACTGGCAATTAACGCATGGTAATTGACATCCTCAAGGAGGTCTTTAATGATCTCTGTATTCTCTTTCTCATCATCGATAATTAAAATTCTTCCGAGATAGTTATCTTCGCCCATTTCGACTCCTTGTGCCATTAACTATACTAAATTCAATTGTTATCCTTGCACCGTGAGGCTTAATATTACTCGCGTGTATTTGACCATCATGTTGCTCAATAATATTCTGAGAAATAGCAAGACCAAGCCCACTGCCTTTGGTTTTAGTCGTTATATAAGGCTCAAAGACCTGGTCAACAATTTCACCAGGAAAGCCGTCGCCATCATCAGTCACTGTAAGCCTGATAATGTTTTCATCGGCTCGGTAGCGGGTGCGAATTACAATATTTAATCGTTTTTTCTCTCGGCTCGCCTCAGTGGCGTTTTTAATTAAATTAATCAACACACGCGAGATGCCGTCGCCATCAAGTTGCAACTCTGGCAAATCACCGCTCAAATCCAAGTCAATTCTAACACCCTTTTGGGCATCAAAAAGAGACACAGCTTTGTTAACTAACGTATTAAGCGAGGAGGGAATTCTTTGAATTTCAGGCGTATTAGCGTAATTAGCAAATGCGCTAACCATGGCATCCATAGAGCCTACTTGGTCAATAATTGTATTGGTGGTTTTATCAATAATAGCAGACTCTTTCTCACCAAGTTTTCCCAAGAATAAATTTCTTAATCGCTGAGCCGAAAGCAATATAGGCGTTAACGGATTTTTTATTTCATGCGCCATTCTGACGGCCACTTCGCCCCAGGCGGCTTTTTTCTGGGCTCGATTTAATTTAGAGATATCATTAATCATGATGACATAACCCAAGGCATTATCTTCCACATCAAGCGAGGCGCCTTGACAATAAATCAACCGATATCTATCTGGCAATGTTAATTCTACTTCTCCCGCCCACTCGGTTAGGCCTTTATCAATATTGGCCTCAACGTAAGAAAACAATGGCTGAAGATAATCATAAATCTCAATAATACTATCGTAGGATTGGCCAACAAAAATCTTTTCGTTATCAATTTGCAGCATCTTACCAATAACTGGGTTGATCATCTGAATGGTCTTGTTTGGGTTCAGAGCGATAACGCCAAAAGAGTATTTTAAAATGGTTTCTAAGTACAAATTATGGGTATCAAGCCCCTCCCTAGAAAGCTTTATTCGTCGACTCATCTCGTTAAAAAGAAGAATCAGTTCATGCAAATCTGTATTTTTTTTGTCGTATTGAATTTCCACATCGTAGTTGCCCGCAGCAATCTCCCGAGTAGCCAAAGATAAATTATGCATCGGTCGCATAAGTTGATCGATCATTCTCAATACAACCAGTAAAGCACTTAAGATCGCCAAAAGAACGGTGGAAGAAAAATCCACCATAAAGCGTGTTTTGATAATCGACGAGCTTAGCTTAAACTTGGCATCTTTTGCAGCATCTCGAAAGCGCGTCATTCTTTGACTTAAACTGGTGATGCTGGCGTCCGCAGAATAATGTGAAATTAGAGTAAAGTCATCGGTCGAAGCCGTATAACCCTCCTCCAAGCAAGTTTTTTCAGAAGCTGTGGAGGCCATCAATATCATCTGCGAGTCATAGAGTTTTAATTCACACGCCCAATTATCCA
>Ga0302120_10000273_pt1 | contig 22249 bp, 22 predicted proteins | sample AG5_Bottom_MG_FD_203118 | JGI IMG/M metagenome (GOLD analysis project Ga0302120, IMG submission 203118) | Marine microbial communities from Western Arctic Ocean, Canada - AG5_Bottom | ecosystem: Environmental > Aquatic > Marine > Oceanic | place: Canada: Western Arctic Ocean | collected 2017-10-01 | reverse complement strand
GACCCTCAATACGCTAAACGCCTTGGTGTGAATACCGATGAGCTGTTGATTTCACAGCCCGATACAGGCGAGCAAGCTTTGGAAATTACCGACATGTTAGTACGCTCTGGCAGTGTTGATATTATCGTAATTGATTCCGTTGCGGCATTGACCCCAAAAGCTGAAATTGAAGGTGAAATGGGCGCTTCACATATGGGTTTGCAAGCCAGACTTATGTCACAAGCACTTAGAAAACTGACCTCTAATATTAAGAAAACCAACACCATGGTGATTTTTATTAACCAACTTCGAATGAAGATTGGCGTGATGTTTGGCAATCCTGAGACTACAACTGGCGGTAATGCGCTTAAATTTTACGCATCGGTTCGTTTGGATATTCGTCGCATTGGCGCGGTTAAGAAAGGCGATGAGATTTTGGGTAACGAGACTCGTGTTAAAGTGCTGAAAAACAAAGTAGCGCCTCCGTTTAAAAAAGCAGAATTTCAAATTTTGTACAATCAAGGTATTTCTAGAGAGAGTGAAGTCATTGATTTAGGCGTCGAACTGGGTTTTGTTGAAAAAGCAGGTGCTTGGTATAGTGCTGGCGGTGAACGTATTGGCCAAGGAAAAGACAAGGCAAGAGATTACCTAAAAGCCAACCCTGAACTTGCGCAATCTCTTGAAGCGCAAATCCGTGAAAAATTGATGGTCGGTGATGATGGAGACTCCCCAGAATAAAGGCAGTGAGTGTTATGCTGCTGCAATGCGAATGCTTGTTAGACGTGAGCATTCGCAATTAGAGCTAAGGCAAAAACTCCAATTTAAAGACTTTGATAGCGCTCTTATTGCTAGCGCAATAAACTTGTTGATTGAGCAGAATTATCAAAGTGACGAGCGTTTCGCTGAAGACTTTATCATCATGCGCTTTAATCAAGGTAAAGGTCCTATTAAGATTTCCGGTGAACTCAAGCAACGCGGTATTGAATATTTTGATTTATCCGTTTTTGATTGGTTTGCGTTAGCGCAAAAGATTAGAGTGACAAAATATGGTGATGACTTGCCATCTGACTATAAAGAAATCGCCAAACAAAAGCGTTTTCTGCAGTCTCGAGGTTTTGACTTTGACCAAATCAACCAAGCTTTTTCATCATAATTACCTACTGAATGCACAACAATAATGGCCAAACAACGGCTTACGATTTTAAAACCAGAGATATTAAGGTTTTAAAAAAGTTACTGCCTTATTTACTCAAAATGCGCTCTCGTGTTATTTGGGCCGTTAGTTTTTTAATGTTGGCAAAGCTTGCTAATGTTACGGTACCCCTTGCACTAAAAGAAATCGTTGATAGCCTTGACCAGGCTAATTTAGTCTTGGTGTTGCCACTCGGCATGTTGCTGGCTTATGGTCTTTTACGACTGGCCAGCTCCCTCTTTAATGAGCTTCGCGATGCTATTTTTGCCAAAGTTCGTTACCATGCCATGAATTTGATTGCACTCGGCGTCTTTAGGCATTTACACACTTTAGACTTATCCTTTCATTTGGATCGTCGCATTGGTGGTATTACCCGAGATATTGACCGTGGCACCCAAAGTGTCTCCACTTTGCTCTCCATTTTTGTCTTTAATATTCTTCCCTCGTTATTTGAAATATGCCTTGTTATTGGCATTTTGTGGTTGAACTACGACCTCCTTTTTGCCGGCGTTTCTTTATTAACGGTGTTCTTTTATATTGCACTGACATTGGCCATTACCACTTGGCGGATGAAATATCGCTACCAAATGAACGATATGCAATCCGAAGCTAATACCAATGCGGTAGACAGTTTGATTAATTACGAGACCGTCAAATACTTTAACCAAGAAAAATTTGAAGTTGATCGCTACGGTGACACGATGCAGCGCTGGGAAGATGTGGCCACTAAAAGCTTTACCTCCATGACGGCGCTTAACTTTGTCCAAGGCGCGGTGATTGCCATTGGTGTTACGATTGTCCTTGTCATGGCAGCACAAGGCGTGGTTGATGATAGCCTTAGCTTGGGCGACCTTATTATGATTCAAGCTCTGCTCTTACAGCTCTTTATTCCACTCGGTGGTTTGGGTATTATTTATCGTCAAATCAAGCATAACTTCATCGATATGAACAACATGTTCGACCTATTGGATCGCTCCTCTAAGGTCACCGATGTTGCCGGTGCGCCAGAGCTCAAAGTCACCCAAGGTGAGGTTGAATTTAACAACGTCTCTTTTGCTTACGCCGGCAAAAAAGAAGTACTGAGTAATATTAGCTTCACTCTTAAACCGGGGCAAAAAGTAGCGATTGTCGGTCCTTCGGGAGCAGGAAAGTCAACGCTTGCTAAATTACTCTTTCGTTTTTACGACATTTCCGGTGGTGAGATACGTATTGATCAACAAGACATTAAGCGTTTTACTCAAGATTCAGTACGTACAGCAATGGGTGTTGTGCCACAAGATCCGGTGATGTTTAATGAAAGTATTTATTACAATATTGCTTACGGTCGTGCGAGCGCAACTAAAGCCGAGGTTAGGCAAGCGGCTAAACTCAGCTTTATTGATAGCTTTATCGACTCCTTGCCGCAAGGTTATGATACGTTGGTTGGTGAGAGAGGTCTTAAACTTTCAGGCGGTGAAAAGCAGCGCCTGGCTATTGCACGAGTGTTGTTAAAAAATCCACCGATACTGATTTTTGACGAAGCCACTTCAGCGCTTGATTCCTATTCTGAAAAGATGGTACAAAAAGCACTCGCTAGTTTGGCGCATAAACACACCACTTTGGTGATTGCTCACCGCCTCTCAACCATTGTCGATGCCGATCAAATCATTGTGCTTGGCAATGGCACCATTGCTGAACAGGGAACGCATCAACAGTTGCTTGACCTTGATGGCCAATATGCCCGTCTCTGGCGGATACAAGTCAATAAGCAAACGCAAACATAACGCTGACAAATTAAGCGAAAAGTGGCGCTGAAAAGTTGAGTGAGCATTCTATAATTGCCTCTATGAAATTTGAATTAGCAAAGACCGATAATAAGGCCCGTTTAGGGAAAATGACTTTTGCTCGAGGCGAGGTCAACACTCCAACTTTCATGCCTGTCGGCACTTACGGCACAGTCAAGGCAATGACGGTGGAAGAGGTCAAAGAGCTTGGCGCTGAGATCATTCTTGGTAACACATTCCACCTGTCCATCACGCCGGGCACCGATGTTATTGAGGCGCATGGTGATTTGCACGATTTCATGAATTGGCAAGGGCCAATCCTCACTGATTCCGGTGGTTTTCAAGTTTTTAGCTTGGGCCATATTCGCAAAATTAATGAAAGAGGCGTGGCTTTTCGCTCGCCAAAAGACGGCGCTAAAATATTTATGGGGCCAGAAGAGTCAATGCAAATTCAGCAAAAACTCGGCGCTGATATTGTTATGATTTTTGATGAGTGTATTGCTTATCCAAGTGAGAAATCTGAAGTTGATCAATCAATGCAACTCTCTTTGCGTTGGGCAAGGCGCTCTAAAGACGAACACCTGAGGCTGAATAACGACAATGCACTGTTCGGTATCGTTCAGGGCGGGATGCATGAAGATCTTAGGCGTCAATCGGTTGAAGCTTTAGTCGATATTGGCTTTGACGGCTACGCAATTGGCGGACTTTCTGTGGGCGAACCCAAAGAAGAAATGATTAAAGTGTTGGAGTATTTACCAGACGCAATGCCGGCGGACAAGCCCCGTTATTTGATGGGAGTGGGCACACCATCAGACTTGGTGGAAGCGGTCGCTAGGGGTATTGATATGTTTGATTGTGTCATGCCTACGCGTAATGCCAGAAACGGTTATTTGTTCACTTCAACGGGCATTGTTAAGCTTCGTAACGCCAAACACAAAATGGACACTGGGCCGTTGGATGCCAATTGCGATTGTTCGACTTGTCAGAATTATTCTAGAGCGTATTTACATCACTTACAAAAAACCAACGAAATATTGGGCTCACGCCTCAATACCTTGCATAACTTGCATTATTATCAATCTTTGATGGAGTCGATACGAGAAGCGATTAAAGGCGACAGGTTTGAAAATTTCAGAGCGGAATTTCACGCTCAACAAGCTTCAAGCGATTAGCTATTCAACTGTTGTTAGAAGTGTTGCTGGATTTTTAGCAAAGTACACGTCCAATACAGCTTTGGCGATGGGTGCGGCTTTTGAGCTACCACTGCCGGCATTCTCAACAATGATTGCAATGGCCACTTGTGGATTTTCCACTGGAGCAAAGCCGGTGAATAGCGCGTGGTCTCTGAGTTTTTCTTCGTAATTTTCGGCGATATAGGTCTCTTCAGGGTCGAGACCGAATACTTGTGCGGTGCCTGTTTTTCCGGCAAGTGTGTAACTAAGGTTGTGATTTAGGCGTCTCGCGGTACCGCTTGAGCCGTAGACGGTTTGCTCCATGCCAGTAATAATGGCCTCCCAATTTTTGATATCTTTTATCGGAATTTGAGTCGCCCCAAGGTTTTCACTCACTTCAACATCCCCCGTACTCGTTTGCGAGTGCATTAGAATTTGCGGTATTGGTAGCTGACCTTTATTGGCGATTGCTGCGGTTGCAACGGCTAGACGTAATGGGCTGGCGGTCATAAAGCCTTGACCAATGCCAGTATTTAGAGTTTCCCCTTGATACCAAGGCTCATCTTTATTAGTTTTTTTCCACGCTCTAGAAGGTAAGATCCCTGCAAATTCTCCCGGTAAATCAATGCCCGTTTTTTCGCCAAATTCGAAATATGCTAAATTATCATGAAGTTTGTCGATACCCATGTTAAAGGCTAGATCATAAAAGAACACATCGCAAGACTGGGCGATGGCGCCCTTGACATCAACATGGCCATGGCCCGTGCGCTTCCAGTCGTTAAATTTTCGTGAGTAATTTGAAATTTTGTAATAACCGGGACAAAAGACTTTACTGGTGACAGTAATATCTTTTTGCTCGAGCCCGCCAAGGGCAACCATAGGCTTAATGGTTGATCCCGGTGGGTAAAGCCCTTTAATACTGCGATCAAATAGCGGTAGATTTTTATCTTTTTGTAACGTTTGGTATTGCTTGCTAGAGATGCCCCCGACAAACCAATTTGGGTTAAATGTTGGCATACTAACGAGCGCCAGAATCGAACCGTCACTGACATCAATCATTACCAATGCGCCGCGCTTGCCATCCATCAGCTCTTCGGCTTTTAATTGTAAATCCAAGTCAATGCTTAAATATAAATTTTGGCCCGATTCAGCTGGAATAAGTATTTGCGAGTCCACTACTCGACCGGAGACGTTTCGCTCAATTTGCCTCCTGCCAGAGTTGCCATGCAACAGGTTTTCGTATTGTTTTTCAATACCAGTTTTGCCAACGAAAGTCGTGCCAGTGTAGTTATCTTTATCGTAGTTATCTTTATCGTTTTGGCTCATTGAAGAGACGTAACCAATTAAATGCGAACTGCTAGCACCATTAGGATAAACACGATGAAAGTAGGGCTCTATTTCCACACCCGGCAGTCTCGCCTTGGTGAGGAAAATAGCTGCCGATTGCTCTGAGACATTATGTTTTATTGGGATATTGTGAAATTTTCTATAGCGTTTTTTGGTTTTATAAAATTGCTCGATATCATTATCGTTGATTAGATTAAAGCGCTTAAGTTCAACCATTGTGGCGTCCATATCCTTAACTTTCTCAGGTGTGATTGTGAGCTTATAAGCGAGGGTATTGGTGGCTAGTATTTTGCCATTACGATCAAGAATGTCTCCTCTTGCAGGGGTGATTGGCAGTTGTTGTAATTGATTGCCTAGAGCCTCTTCAGAATAGTAGTCGTAATCAATAATTTGCAGGCTGTAAATACGCGCTATCAACACCAAGCTCAGCGCAAAAATAAACAGCCCAGCAACGACAACGCGAGACTGGAGCACTCTTATTTCTCGTCTTGTATTGGCAATTTTATCCATAGTTTTTAGCGTTTGAGCTTGGCCAGTAGAAAATGCACGATTGGCCAGAGAATTGCACCGGTTAGCGGTGCGAGGAAGATCAAATAACTAAAGTCAAAGCCCTGAAGAGTCCAGTGCACGCAAATTGTGATGCATAAATAAATGATCGAGGCGACAAAAACATAGACTTGTTGAGTGCTAAGGTTGGATACGTAAAATGATTTTTTTACATTAAGGATAAAAACAGTACTGCCAATGAGTGCCAAGGCATTTTGACCAAATACATTGCCGTGCAATAAATCAAGTAACAAGCCTAACAACAAAGCAAAGGTGTAAACCGCTTTAGTTTCGGCATAGATTAGCCAATAAGTAAAAAATATCAATATCCAGAATGGTGCAGCGCTCTGAACCATGTCTGGCAAAGAAACGGCGCTCAACAAGGCAGAGATTAAGGTGAGTTTAAAGAGTAATATTTGTGGGCGTTGTCTGATCATAAAGGCTCCGAGACTACGAGTACAAACTCTAATTCATTCATATCTTCAAGTGGTTGCAGCTTTATCAGCAAGAAGGCTTCATCGTGTGGTGTGCTCACCTCAACAACTTCGCCGACAGGATAGCCCGCTGGATACGATTGGCCAATACCACTGGTAACAAAAATATCACCTAATTTAACATCGGCATCGGACGGCATAAATTCTACCTTTATGCCGCTCTTATTTGCTGCTAGACCTTTGGTGATACCTCTGGTGCCATTGCGGACATTCTTCACCGGAATGTGCTGAGTTGGGTCTGTCGTTAATTGGACTGTGGCGTAAAAGGGCGTTGATTGGATAATTTGACCAACAACACCGTTTGCACCGAGCACAATTTGCGATGCTAGAATATTATCATTACTGCCCTTGTTGATCACCAATTGCCTTTTTAATCTGGATTGAGCAATAGACTTGATTCGAGCCAATTTGACAGTGTTCGCTGGCAATGTGTAACTAGCATCAATGAGGCGGCTAATTTTCTGATTTTCCAAAACAAGATTGTTGTAGATTTGCAACTTTGCCTTGAGCTCGAACAATTCATTGGTGAGCTGTTCATTCTCGCTAATAAGCTGTTCGGTATCACTTCCTTTGTCGCTTACCCAATTCATCATTTGACCGGGCAGGTCAACTACAAAGTAAATCGGCGACAATAGCGCAGTGCTATTGCGCTTTAGATTGTCTAAATAGGAAAAACGCGCATCCAGTACAATTAAAATAATTGCAATTAAGGCTGGAAGAAGTGGCTTTAAAAGTCGCATAATAAGTCGTTTCGACTACTCTGCGGCTAAGAATCCCATGTTGTGCTTGTTGATCATGTCGAGGGCAATGCCACCGCCACGAGCCACACAAGTTAGCGGGTCGTCAGCGATACTGACCGGTAGGTTGGTTTGGCTGTTAATCAGCTTGTCAAGACCTTCCAATAGGGCGCCACCGCCAGTGATAACCAAACCGTTTTGAGCAATATCCGAAGACAGCTCCGGTGGTGTCTGCTCTAAAGCAGTCCTGACTGAGTTAATAATCATTCCTAGTGGCTCAGCGAGTGCTCCTAATATTTCAGCGTTTGTTATTTCAAAACTGACCGGAATACCTTTGGCAACGTCACGACCGCGAAATTCAATTTTTTTCACAACTTTTGATGGAAAGGCGGAGCCAACTTCTTCTTTGATTTGCTCAGCTGTGGCTTCGCCAATAATAATGCCGTGCGCGCGTCTAACGAATTTAACAATGGTGTCGTCAAAGACGTCGCCGCCAATTCTGATTGAGTCTGAATAAACAATACCGTTCAAAGACATAATTGCGATTTCGGTTGTGCCGCCACCCACATCAATAACCATTGCGCCTGAAGGCATATCAATCGCCATGCCAGCACCAAGAGCGGCTGCCATTGGCTCTTCAATGAGGTAAACATCGCGTGCACCAGCGCCAACAGCACTTTCTTTAATAGCGCGGCGCTCTACTTGAGTAGCGCCACATGGGACGCAAATGAGTACTTTTGGGCTGGGTGAGAAAAAGCCCGATCTTAATACTTTACGCATAAAGTATTGCAGCATTTTTTCTGTTACTTTGAAATCAGCAATCACGCCGTCTTTCATAGGTCGAATGGCTTCGATAGCACCAGGGGTTCTGCCCAACATGTTTTTTGCGTCTTGGCCGACGGCAATAACAGTCGATTCCATTGCGCCTCTTTCGTGTCGAAGGGCAACAACTGAAGGCTCATTTAAGACGATTTTTCCATCCATATAGATAAGCGTATTTGCAGTGCCTAGATCGATAGAAAGATTTTGGCCTTTGAAGAAGTTAAACATAGTGAAATTCCCTGCTAGATATTGATAAAATGCTCAGCTAGATATAGATAAAACGCTCAGAAGGAATAATATAACCTGCTGGGTCTAAATAGACAATAGCGAAGGTCAAATAAATATGAAAATAAAGCAAAAACACTTGATAGATAGCATTTTTTCTGCACTCCAGTACATCTCGTATTATCACTCGCCAGATTTTATTCGAGCGATGGTTGAGGCTTATGAAAAAGAGAGTAATGTGGGCGCTAAAAATGCTATCGGCCAAATTCTCATTAATTCAAAGATGTGCGCTTTTGGTAAGCGACCGCTTTGTCAAGATACAGGTATTGTCAATATCTTTTTGGAAGTGGGTATGGACGTGCAGTGGGACGCAGAACTTTCTGTTGACGACATGATTAACGAAGGCGTTCGAAAAGCTTATACCCACCCAGACAATCCGCTTAGAGCTTCCGTTGTGAGTGATCCGATTTTTAGCAGAGTAAATACTAAAGATAACACCCCGGCAGTCATCCATACCAAAATGGTGAAAGGCGATAAGCTGGATGTGATTGTTGCGGCAAAGGGTTGTGGCTCTGAAAATAAAGCTAAATTTACCGTACTTAATCCTAGTGAGAATTTAAGCGATTGGATTTTAAAAACAATTCCTACTATGGGTGCGGGCTGGTGTCCACCAGGCATACTGGGAATTGGTGTTGGTGGCACACCTGAAAAAGCGATGTTAATGGCTAAAGCGTCATTAATGGACCCGATCGATATTAATGAAGTCAGAGCCAAAGACAATCCATCTGAGATTGAAAAGTTGCGACTTGATTTGTTTGAAAAAGTAAACAATCTAGGTATTGGTGCACAAGGTTTGGGCGGCTTAACAACCGTGCTTGATGTTAAGATTCAAGATTACCCAACTCATGCCGCTTCTCAGCCAGTTGCGATTATTCCAAACTGTGCAGCAACTAGACACGTTCACTTCACTCTTGACGGTTCAGGCGTAGCACAATTACCCGAAGTTGATTTCGATCTTTATCCTGACTTGGAGATGGACTATTCAAAATACATTGCAGTTGATTTAAATACGCTGACGCGCGAGCAAATGCAAGATTGGAATATTGGTGATACATTGCTATTAAGCGGCACCATTATTACCGGACGAGACGCGGCTCATAAAAGATTGAACGACATGGTTGAGTCTGGCGAAGGATTGCCAGAAAGTGTTGATTTTGATAATAAGTTTATTTATTACGTTGGCCCAGTCGATGCTGTTGGTGATGAGGTGATCGGTCCTGCCGGTCCAACAACCGCAACTCGAATGGACAAGTTTACCGATATGATGTTGGAAAATACTGGCATTCTTGGCATGATTGGTAAAGCGGAACGCGGCCCGAAAGCGGCTGAAAGCATTAAAAAACATCAGGCAAGTTATTTAATTGCAGTCGGTGGTGCGGCCTATCTTATTTCAAAGTCCATCAAAAAAGCCAAAGTTTTGGCTTTCGAAGAAATGGGCATGGAAGCCATTTATGAATTTGAGGTTGAAGACATGCCGGTTGCTGTTGCTGTTGATACGCAAGGTAATAACATTCATAAAATTTTCAGTCAAATACCGATTACGGAAATTAAATAATGTATGTTGTCATTTTTACCGCTAAATTAAAACAGCTTGACGAATACTACTATGAGACGGCCAGCAAACTTAAAGAGGCGGCTTTTGATCAGTACAATTGCATCAAGTTTACTTCGTGCACCGAGGGAGATATAGAGATAAGTACTTCTTATTGGTATTCTTTGGAAGACATAAAAAATTGGAAGCAGCATACCGAGCATCTTCAGGCGCAAGCAAAAGGCAAGCAAGAGTGGTACGAGTCTTATGAAGTGCAAGTAACTGAAGTTTTAAGAGAGTATCAGTACTCAGATTAAAACACTTAATCCTAGCGTATAATTCGCGCTGAAGTTGATCGGGTAGTCGCTGGTGGCGTTTGCCATCAGAGGAAAGTCCGGGCTCCATAGAGCAAAGTGCTAGCTAACGGCTAGGCGCAGTGATGCGACGGAAAGTGCAGCAGAAAAGAAACCGCCTACTTGTAGGTAAGGGTGAAATGGTGCGGTAAGAGCGCACCGCGCACTTGGTGACAAGTGTGGCAGGGTAAACCCCACTTGGAGCAAGCTCAAATAGGAAGGCACTGGCGTGGCTCGCGTTGTCTTCGGGTAGAGTGCTCAAGGTGCTTGGTAACAAGTACCGTAGATGAATGACTATCCTGACTTCGGTCAGACAGAACCCGGCTTATAGATCAACTTCACTTATTTTAGAGCGCGTTTTGTTTTGTTGCTATAATCACGGAAAACGCAACTTTATAACCGTTGGAGAAAGAGCAATGACTTATGTATATTTGGCTTTGGCCATTGTCACTGAAGTGATTGGAACCAGTCTATTAAAGTCGACCGAAGAATTTACTAAGGTTGTTCCTAGCGTTATTGTTGTCGTTTGCTACCTGCTTTCGTTTTGGTTATTAACCCTCACTCTTAGAGAGATGGCTGTTGGTGTGGTGTACGCTATTTGGTCTGGCCTTGGTATTGTTTTGGTGGCTGCGGTAGCGGCTATTTATTACAAGCAAGTCCCTGATTTAGCGGCCATTGTCGGCATGGCGTTAATCATTATCGGTGTTCTGGTTATCCACCTGTTTTCAAGCTCGATACAGCATTAGACGCACCTCTTCATCTTTGTAATCTCAGTCTATTTATAGGAAATAAACTTCTGAATAAAGTGAAAAATTTCACCTTTAACAGAAGAAACTTTAGGTCTATTAATGTCTCGTTGATTTTTTTTCTATTATTCAGCTTAAAATATTAACTATTAATCTATTTTTGGTGTGATAATAAGAACATGTTCAAATTAGACGAAAGAGACATTCAAATTCTTGCCATTCTTCAAGAAGAGGGAAGAATTACCAAAACAGCTTTGGCGGAACGCCTAAGTTTGTCCTTAACGCCCTCATGGGATCGCTTGCAGCGTCTTGAGGAGGCCGGCATTATTGACGGCTACAGTTCGCGACTTTCATCTAAATTTATGAAAAACTTCCACTTGGTGATTACCGAGGTGGAATTAGAAAGCCATAAAGAAGGCGAGTTTGGGCGCTTTGAACAAGCAATTACCAGTTTTGACGAAGTCCAATCTTGCTGGTCTGTTGGTGGTGGCTTGGATTATATCTTGCGCGTTTTGGTGGAAGACGTTGCTGGTTACCAAGCCTTTATTAATAAAGTGTTAAAAGCCGACATCGGTCTTCGTCGTTATTTTAGCTACGCTGTGATTGACAGCATAAAGGACGACAATACCGTTCCAGACAGTTTGATTCGCAATTCCTCTGTAGCCAAGTAACTTACACCACTTAGCCCCCGCCCTGTTTTTGTTGTTATTGAATTCGCCCGAGTACGGCGCGATCAATACCGTTGTTGTCTTGAAAACCCCTGACCTCAATAAAAGACTCTCGCATTAATCGCATAATTTTCCTTTGCTGGTTGTAACCATGCTCAAGTAAAAGATAACCACCTGAGTTTAATTGCTTGGGCGCCTGCTCGATAATCATGCGAATATCATCAAGGCCATCGGCACCTGAAATAAGGGCGCTAATCGGTTCAAATTGCAGATTTATTAAATGCGGGTCGTTGTCTTCAACATAGGGCGGGTTGCTAATAATCAGGTCAAAAACCTGCCCAGGGACGGCTTCCAACCAGCTCCCATGGCTAAATTCAACCGAAGTTGCTACACTTTTGGCATTTGCTTTTGCTACTTCTAAAGCGTCTTCAGACTGATCTGTTGCACTGACTTTCCAGTTGGTGCATTTATCCGCTAACGTGATGGCGATAATGCCACTTCCTGTGCCCAAATCCAGTACTTTTATTGACTCACTTGAGTCGAATAAATCAAGGGAAATATCAATTAAAAGCTCTGTTTCTGGTCGTGGAATTAAGGTGTCGGTTGTCACCTTAAAATCTAGGTGATAAAAACCTTTTGAGCCTGACAAATAAGCAAAAGGCTCACCACTTTGTCGTTTCTGGATTAGGATGTCAAGGCTTGCTAATTCAGCTGCGCTAATCTTGTGGTTTGGATTGGCGTACAAGGAAGACTTTGAGCAATCGAGTGCCAAGCCAAGTAGTTCCTCGATGTCAATAACATCACTACGAAGAAAATCTTGAATTGTTTTTGCCCTAGACATAGAGTGTCATACGGGGATTCATTATTGCGCCTGAACCTCGGCAAGGTTTTTTGGTACAACAACGGCTTGTGTTGTTTTTTGTTTTGAATCCACTAAGTTTTTAAGTGCTACAATCAAGCCAAGGCCGATAAAGGCGCCGGGTGGTAGGAGGGCAATCAAACTGCCTTGATAGTCATCAAAAAATCTCATCGTTAGCGAGGCGCCAAACTCACCAAATAATAAATCTGCTTGATCAAAGAGCGTGCCATTGCCCAAAATTTCTCTCATAGCGCCGAGTAACACCAATACTGCTGTAAAGCCAAGACCCATCATTAAGCCGTCAAGCATGGATTTATCCCAGCTATTCTTGGAGGCAAAAGCTTCAGCGCGACCCAAAATGGCGCAGTTGGTGACAATCAACGGAACAAAGATGCCAAGGATTAAATACATGTCGTAGAAAAAGGACTGCATGATTAGATCGACAATGGTAACAAACGAGGCGATCAGTAATACAAAGATAGGAATTCTGACTTCTTTACGAATGTGGTTGCGGAATAGCGATACCGTTACATTGGAAGCAATTAAGACGAATGTTGTTGCTAAGCCTAGACTGATGGCATTCACCGCGTTGTTGGTCACAGCCAGCAGTGGGCACAATCCCAGTAGGGCAACCAAAGCTTGGTTATTGGTCCAAAGGCCGTTTCGAGTAATTTTTGCAAAATCTTTCATTCGGTTTGTATTATATCAACAAGCAAGTCAGAATAAACACCATGAGGTTGCCGTATTGGAAAAATCCAATATTTTTACTGAATGAGTAATAAATACATAAGTTTTATGACCCAAATAGGCGTAAAAATAGAATTTTTTATTATGAACGACTGTCTTGCGATAGCGATAAAAAATGACCAATGTATTCGAAACCGCCACAATAAGGCACACACTAGGTAAGCCACACTTACATAATGCGGCATTTGAGACCCTACCAGCCGAAGGATTTTCCGCAGCAATTGAAGAAATATCAGATTGGAAGGGGTATAAGCCCACCCCTTTATTTACCCTAAAAGACCTTTCCTTAAGTTTGTCTCTTGGAGGGGTGCTGTACAAGGACGAGGGTCCACGATTTGGTCTAGGAAGTTTTAAGGCACTCGGCGGTTCTTATGCTGCTCTCAAAGTTCTGCAACGAGAGATATCTAAGGCATTGAATGACAAGGTTTCTCTTAAAGATATTCGTAATGGTCAATACACTAAAGAGGCATCTGAAGTCACCTTGGTCTCGGCAACTGATGGCAATCATGGTCGATCGCTAGCTTGGGGTTGTAAGCGTTTTGGTGCACCATGCAAAATATATATTCACGCGGAGGTGAGTGAGGGCAGGGCAAATGCTATGCGCAATTTGGGCGCAGAAGTGATTCGTATAGATGGCGACTATGACGATTCGGTAGACCTTGCTCGGAGTGAGGCGGAAGAAAATAATTGGTTTGTTGTCTCTGACACCTCTTGGCCGGGCTACTTTGAGCCGCCTCGTGATGTTATGTATGGTTATGGGGTGATGATGCGCGAGATTAGTGAATCATTAACTCAAGTGCCAACCCATGTTTTTATTCAAGGGGGGTGCGGTGGTTTTGCGGGCTCCGTCTGCGCGTCTATCCGCCAGGTTTGGGGCGATCAAGCGCCAAGAATTGTGATTGTCGAGCCCCATATTGCTAACTGCTTGTTTGAGAGTTCAAAGGCAAATAAAGCGCTGTTTGTCAAAATCAATAAGGAAAGTATTATGGCTGGACTGTCTTGTGGTGAGGCATCGGGTTTGGCGTGGGATATCATTGCCGAGGAGGCGAGCGATTTTGTCACCATACCTGAGAATGTCGTAGCCCCAACGGTTCGACTTTTGGCGCGACCTGAAGGCAATGACCCAATTATCGAGGCCGGAGAAAGCGCTGTGGCCGGTCTTGCGGCACTTATTTGTGCAGCAAAACAAAGCGATGTTCGTGAGCAGCTCGGTTTGGATGAGTCATCTCGGGTGTTATTGTTTGGCTCTGAGGGGGTAACGGATAGGGTGATATTTGATGAAATTATGAAGGGAGATACTTATGGCTAATATTCCTCAACGCGGTTTTTCAGTTGGTGAGTTTGAGGCGAGATTGAGTCGCGCCCAAGCGTTAATGGCAGCCCAGAATTTAGATGGAATTTTGCTTATGACTGAGCCAGAGGTGCGTTACTTTAGTGGCTTTCATACATTGTTTTGGCAGAGTCCAACACGCCCTTGGTTTTTGTTTTTACCCGCCCAGGGTAAGCCAATTGCTGTTATCCCCGAAATAGGTGCGGCATTGATGCGTAAAACTTGGGTTGAGGATATTCGCACTTGGAGTGCGCCTTCACCGGACGATGATGGCATAAGCTTGTTGCTGGACTTACTCACCCCACTATCGAACAGGGGTGCTCGTTTAGGGATTATGAAAGGCCATGAAACCAGTTTACGTATGCCGCTTGCTGATTATGAGCGGTTAATGGCCTCACTTCCAGGTCTTGACTTGGTTGATGCAACTAATTTAGTTCGTGGCCTTCGGATGGTGAAATCAGAATCTGAAATTGAAAAAATCGCCCATATTTGCACCATAGCCTCTAATGCTTTTGCTCGTGCAAATGAAATTTTTTACGAGGGCCAACCTTTTGCGGAAACGTTTAGAGCTTTTCGCATGGAGTGTTTAGCCCAAGGGGCGGACGACGTACCTTATTTGGCAGGGGGTGCCGACATTGGCGGCTATCAAGATATTATTTCGCCGCCTTCGGAGCGCTTGTTGCAAAAGGGTGATATTCTGATGCTTGATACGGGGGCGACTTTTGATGGATACTATTGTGATTTTGATCGGAATTATGCAATAGGAAAAGACGATGAATTGTCCTATCGTGCGAATGATACGCTTTGGCGCGCCACAGAAGCCGGACTCGAGGCCGCAAGGCCAGGCGCCACATGTCGAGAATTGTTTCAAGCAATGAGTGGGGTTATTGCAGAAATGGATTGCTCGGAGGGTGATGTTGGACGAATGGGGCACGGTTTGGGTATGCAGCTGACGGAGCAACCTTCTCATGCAGATTTTGATGAGACGGTATTAAAGGAAAACATGGTAATTACTCTTGAGCCGTCGCTGTGTTACGGCGATGGGCGTATTATGGTGCACGAAGAAAACATCGTTGTGCAAAATGGTGCGCCGCGTCTTTTATCAAGGCGTGCCGATCAACAATTACCAATTATTGGCAGAGGATGAATGAAGCTAAATTTTGCAACAGATCAGGGTATCGGCATTAAGGCCACTTTGGGTTTGATCATCTTGCAGACAGACGAGACAATCGAGTCCGAGTTTTCAAAAATATTACCAAAAGATGGTGTGGCACTTTATCACAGTCGTATTCCAATGTGCAATGAAGTTAATTCCGACACGCTAAAACAAATGCAAACAGCCATCCCCGCCTCTGCTGGATTGCTACCACCAGCGCTTTTGTTTGATGTCATCGGCTATGGCTGCACCTCTGGTGCTTGCCTTATCGGCCCTGACGCCGTGCGTGATGCCGTGCAACAGGCGCATCCTGAAGCTAAAGTCACCGATCCGATGAGTGCAATTATTGCCGCATGTGAAGCGCTGGGTGTAAAAAAACTAGGATTTCTCACCCCTTACGTTGCAGAGGTTTCTGCGCAAATGCGGGACAAACTTGAAGCCTCAGGCTATAGTGTTGCGGCTTTTTCTTCTTTCGAGGAAACAGAGGATAAAGTGGTTGCTAAAATTACTGAAAACTCCATTCTTGAGGCAATTGAATCTGTTGCCGCTCAAGCACAGTGTGATGCAGTGGTTGTTTCTTGCACCAGTTTACGTACAACGGGTTTGATTGAGGAGGCTGAGCGCCGTATCGGTAAGCCGGTTATATCGAGCAATCTTGCTATGGCTTGGCATATGATGAAACTGGCCCAACTACCTCATACAAAAGACGAGCTTGGTGAATTACTCCGAATACCTGTTGGTATATAGATTAATATAATTAATCTGAAATAACACTTAATAAAAATGGATAAAAACCGCTCATTAGTGACTGTGAATTGGCTCCATGAAAATATGGGCAATGAACACATCGTGATTTTGGACGCAAGCATGGACAAAGTTGTGGGCAAAGCGCCGCTTGTCTATGATAATTTTTTCTGTATTGAGGGCGCTCAAAAATGTGACATTGAACAAGCCTTTCACGATTCAAGCAGCACTCAACCTAACACCATGCCATCGGCAGAGCAATTTACTTTGGAAGCGCAGAAGCTGGGTGTTAGCTCTACAAGCATCGTTGTTATTTATGACAATCAAGGGATTTACTCAGCACCTCGAGCTTGGTGGATGTTTAAATCTTTTGGACATCAAAACGTCTATGTGCTTGATGGAGGCCTGCCAGAATGGCTGGAGAAGGGTTTTACTGTTGAGCGGCAGTATGATTCAAAACCTAAAGGGGGTTTTGAAGGGGTTTATCAGATCGGCACTGTCTGCAATGCAGATGGCGTATTGAGGGCTATTGATACCGAAGAGAGAGCCGTTGTTGATGCGCGGGCAAATGGGCGCTTTGTAGGGACGGCTCCCGAGCCACATAAGGGTTTAAGAAGTGGCCATATTCCAAAATCCGTCAACATTCCTTTTCTTAATTTATTGCGAGGTTATCGCCTTGAGACAGAAGGGCGTATTCGAGATTTATTTTTACAGCAAGATGCCCTGGATCAAAAGCTGATCTGTTCGTGTGGTTCTGGCATAACCGCCTGTGTGGTGTTGTTGGCAGCCAATGTCATCGGTATAAAGGATCTTTGCCTTTATGATGGCTCATGGAGTGAGTGGGGATGCGATTCTAAACTTCCAATTGAAAAATAGCGATGAAAAATAAGAGAATTCTTGTGTTTAAACATATGCCATCGCAAAATCCTGGCATATTTCGAAGCTTTGCTCAAGCGCAAGGTGTTGAATTTTGTGAAGTTGATTTACATGCAGGCGAGAAAATTCCAGATTTAAAGGATTTCGATGCGCTTTGGGTGATGGGTGGCTCAATGAATGTTTGGGAGGAAGAGAAATACCCTTGGTTGATTGAGGAAAAACAAGTCATTAGGCGTGCAGTAAATGAACTCAATATGCCTTTTCTAGGTATTTGTTTGGGCCATCAATTGCTTGCAGAAGCTATGGGCGGTAAGGTTGCTAAAGCTGAGAATTATGAAATCGGCTTGTTTGAGGTCAGCTCCACTGATGAAGGGCTAAACCACCCGTTTTTGCACAGCATTCCAAGCTCATCACAATGGGTCAACGTGCATTTGGCGGAAGTTACCCAGGCGCCTGAACAAGCCGTGATTCTTGCAACATCCAATCATTGCGATAACCACATTATGCAACTGGGGAAAAGCGCTTATTCATGTCAGTTTCATCCAGAAGTTTGCGATCACACAGTAGAGCAATGGATGAAGATACCGGGCATACCAGAGGCTTTGGATGAGTTACTCGGAATAGAGGGTGTTTCGTATTTTAAATCCAGTATTGAGGGTAATTTACCCGCTAATAATGTCGCTTCGTTAACTTTATTCAAGAACTGGTGTGGGTTGGTTTTTGATTAAATCGCTATGAATTATTCTACGGTGTTGCATTATTGGTTTTCTGAGGGCAATAAAAAGTATTGGTTTAATTCGACTGCTGAAGTTGACGCTGAAATTGAAGAGAAGTTTGAGGACGTATGGATAATGGCAACAGCGGGCGAACTTGATTTTTGGCAAGACACCCCTGAAGGCAGTTTGGCTCTTATTATCGTATTGGATCAATTTCCACTGAATATGTTTCGTGGTGAAGCTAAAAGTTTTCAAACGGAGCGACAAGCAATTGAGGTGACTCTTAAGGCAATCAAGAATGGCTATGATAATAAGTTAAGTGGCAGTGAATTATCATTTTTATTAATGCCGTTAATGCACAGTGAAAAACTTGAAGATCAGGATTTATCAATTAAGCAATTTGCAATGCATAACTTAGCCAGTAATTTGCAATTTGCTCAACACCACAGGGATTTGATTATAGAATTTGGTCGATTTCCTCATCGTAATGCAATATTGGGACGTGAAAACACTCGCAAAGAAATTGACTATTTGGCATCCAAGCGTGCGTTTATGGGATGATTGGTTTTTTTAGACAATAAACCCACGTAGCCATAATGAGTAGCACGCTGAATATCGTATTATTTGAGCCAGAAATACCAAACAACACCGGCAGTATTATTCGCCTATGCGCCAATATGGGTGCGACTTTGCATTTGATTAAGCCTTATGGCTTTGAGATAACGGATAAGCGCTTGCGAAGGGCGGGGCTGGATTATAAAGATTTAATGTGTATGGCGGAGTATGACGACTTTGATGATTATCTTGATAAAGCTAATCCCGGGCGTATTTTTGTTGTCAGCTCCAAAGTGCAAACCAATTACGCCGAAGTGAGTTATCAAAAAGGTGATTCATTTTTATTTGGTCGGGAGACCAGTGGTTTGCCAGATGAAATTCGCAACCAGTTTGAAGGCATAACCTTACCAATGCAGGAAAATTCTCGTAGCTTGAATTTGGCAAATTGTGCCTCGATTGTGGCTTATGAGGCTTGGCGTCAGCTTAACTTCTGCAAACTGTAGGCGTTAACAATATCTTTGATTGCAGCGTGTCAAAGCGGTTTTTGAATAGAGTTGACATACAATTGCACTAACTCATGTAACATTTGGGAATACTGTTAAATAGATTGATCTTCTTTATGCTTTATATCCTCTTTTCAACATGACCATTCTCGCACTTTACGTAGCACTCGCTTTGCTTTTTTCGTTTTTATGTTCGATTGCAGAGGCTGTGCTGCTCAGTGTCACTACAGCTCATATCAATGTACTTGAGAAGGAAGGAAAGACCTTAGGACCACTACTGCGTAAGCTGAAAGGCGATATTAATAGACCGTTGGCTGCAATTCTAACCCTTAACACCATCGCCCATACTATTGGGGCTGTAGGCGCCGGTGCTCAAGCACTTCTTGTGTTTGGCAACGCTTGGGTAGGGTTATTTTCTGCAATCTTGACTCTGGTGATCCTAGTGTTTTCAGAGATTATTCCGAAAACCCTGGGTGCGACTTACTGGCGCGGTTTGGCAGGCGTTACAGCGCATGGGCTTAAGTTTTTGATAAAGATAATGTACCCATTCGTAGTTTTATCTGAGCTTTTGACCCGCGGAATTTCAAGGCATAAGAAAATTGAAGGCTTCAACCGCGAGGAATTTGCTGCCATGGCGGACCTTGGCGAGAAGGAGGGGCAGCTTCAAGAGCGAGAATCACGCATCTTAAAAAACATGTTTAGACTTCACGAAACAAAGGTTACTGACGTGATGACACCTCGTCCGGTGGTATTTTCATTGCCCGAATCGATAATGGTTGACGAGTATTTTGACAAACACTATGACTCAAGTTTCTCACGGATTCCAGTTTTTGCAGAAAACGACGAAATGCTCACCGGCTTTGTGCTTAAGGATGATCTATTGTTGGCGCAGGCACGTGATAATACAGACAACACCTTGAAAACTTATCGACGCAATCTACTGACATTATCAGACAAAACTTCATTGTCTGATGCATTTGACGAAGTGCTGCATCAGCGTGCGCACATCATGGTGATCATTGATGAGTATGGCGGCATGGAAGGTATTATCACTATGGAAGATATTCTTGAAACGCTACTCGGGCTGGAGATAATGGATGAAAGCGACAAAACAGCCGATATGCAACAATATGCTCGGCGCATGTGGAAAAAACGGGCACAGGAAATGGGTATTACCTTGCCTAAGGACGAGAAATAGACTGGATTATTGTGTTTTGATAGTGACTTATGAGGCCAGTTGTCAGCTGAATTTTTGTAAATTATAGGCGTTAGTAAAATCTTTGATATACAGCGCTTTTTTCCCAGCGAGCTGAACGGTTGTTAAACGCAGTACGCCATCGCCAGTGGCAACCAAACACTTGCCTTTTTCACATTGTATTACCTCGCCAGGGAGTTTGTTGGTTGTTTCATTGGTAACGGTTGCTGAGAGAATTCTTAAGACTTTATTTTCAAATTTATCGCTAGAAGCATTAGTTTGTGCAATAGGGTAGGGGTTAAAGGCTCGAATTTGTCGATCGATCTCTGTAGCGCTTTGATTCCAGTCTATCCAAGCTTCGTTTTTAGATAGTTTTTGTGCGTAGGTTGCGCCATCATCAGGTTGTTTAACAGGCTCTATATTGTCAATATTATCAAGCGCTTCAAGAATGCTTTCAGCACCCATTGTTGCCAATTTGTCGTGCAAAGATTTTGCGGTATCGATGGGTGAAATAGCACATTTCTTTTCAAGCAGCACATCGCCTGTATCCAGTCCTTCGTTCATTTGCATAATGGCTACACCAGTTTTATTGTCACCGGCCAGAATAGAGCGCTGAATGGGTGCAGCTCCACGCCAGCGTGGTAACAATGAGGCGTGAATGTTAAGACAACCAAGCTTTGGTGTGTCAAGCGCCGCCTTAGGTAGAATTTGGCCGTAAGCAACCACCACCATTACGTCTGCGTTGTGATCGGCAAGCTCAGCTTGTGTTTCAGAGTCGTGAAAGCTTTGCGGTTGAAAGATGGGTAAATTATGCTCCTCAGCATAGAGCTTAACCGGGCAAGCGGTCATCACTTTGCCTCGACCTTTGGGTCTGTCTGGTTGACAATAGACGGCGACAATTTCATGCTCGAACCGGTTGAGGGCATCAAGCGCCTCAACTGAGAAATCGGGCGTTCCGGCAAAAATTATTCGCATTACTTTAATGAATGTCGTGCCGCCTTGATTGCCAGAGAAACCTGCTCTGGCGCTGTACCGCCCAAATGATTGCGAGCGTTAAGCGAGCCCTCTAAAGAGATAAAGTCAAAAATATCAGCCTCAATCGTGGCGTCAAATTTTTGCAGTTCATCAAGACTGAGCTCACTCAAGTCTTTGGCTTGAGTAATGGCGAAAGCCACCGTATTACCAACCACATCGTGAGCATCACGAAATGGCATGCCTTTCTTAACGAGATAGTCTGCCAAGTCTGTTGCTGTTGTATAGCCCTTCAGTGTTGAGCTGCGCATAGTTTCGGTATTGGCTTTAATGGTTGGCACCATATCCCCAAAGACACGCAAGCAAGCTTGTAGTGTTTCCACGGTGTCAAATAGCGGCTCTTTGTCTTCTTGGTTGTCTTTGTTGTAAGCCAACGGTTGACCCTTCATCAAAGTTAACAACGCAATTAAGTTGCCATTAACACGCCCTGTCTTGCCACGAACCAACTCGGGCACGTCAGGGTTTTTCTTTTGCGGCATGATTGACGAGCCGGTGCAGAAGCTATCCGGTAAAGTGACAAAATTAAATTGTGCGCTTGACCAAAGAATGAGTTCTTCGGAAAAACGCGACAGATGCATCATAATCAAACTGGCGTTAGAGCAAAACTCAATAGCAAAATCACGGTCACTCACTGCATCAATTGAGTTGGCACAAATGCGCTCAAAACCCAATAGCTCTGCCGTGCGTGCACGATTAATCGGATAACTTGTGCCAGCAAGAGCGGCCGCACCAAGTGGCATGGTGTTTATACGTTTATAGCTGTCTTCTAGGCGTTCATGGTCGCGCTTAAACATTTCGAAATAGGCTAATAAGTGATGGCCGAAACTGACTGGTTGTGCCGCTTGGAGGTGGGTAAACCCCGGCATTATCGTGGATTTTTCGCCTTCGGCAAGGTTTAGAA
>Ga0302120_10000272_pt1 | contig 22250 bp, 12 predicted proteins | sample AG5_Bottom_MG_FD_203118 | JGI IMG/M metagenome (GOLD analysis project Ga0302120, IMG submission 203118) | Marine microbial communities from Western Arctic Ocean, Canada - AG5_Bottom | ecosystem: Environmental > Aquatic > Marine > Oceanic | place: Canada: Western Arctic Ocean | collected 2017-10-01 | reverse complement strand
TGACTGTGCTTGTTGCCATCTGAGATGGCGCCTCCATAAACGATCATGGAATTGTAGAGGAGCGACTTTCCGTCCACATCTTCGGTCGTCTTCAGCTTGTCGACGAAGTAAGTGAACTGCTCCATGTAGTATTTGTCGATCTTGGCGATCTTTGCGAGGTTGTCCTTGTTCCCGCGGTGATGCGATATGCTGTGGTGCCCTTCGGAGACGCCGGCGGCCGTGAAGTTGCGGTTGCTGCCATCATGAGCGAGGAGGTAACTCGCGATGCGGGTGGAGTCCGTCATGAAGGCGAGGACCATCATGTCCATCATGAGGCGCATGTGTTTTCCGTAGTCGCCCGGAATCCCCTTCGGTGCGGGGACCCCGGGATCGGGGGGAAGGCCCATGGCCTCGACTTTCTCGATTTGCAATTCGATCTCGCGGACGCCGGTCAGGTACTCGTCGAGCTTTTGCTGGTCATTGCGTCCGAGGTGACGATGCAGCGACTTGGCATCGTGCTGGATGAAATCGAGCATCGATTTCTTGGAAGCAAAGCGGCGGGCAAAGCTTTCCGTGCGTTCCTTGGCGCTGCCTGCTCCGAAGAGTCGTTCGAAGACGGATCGCGGATTATTTTCCGGCGTCATAGGCTGAGTCTTCGACCGCCACGAGAGATTGAACTGATAGGCGCAGGAGTAACCCGAGTCACAGGATCCTGATTTGCGCACGCCATCGGAGGAGAGTTCGAGTGAAGGGAGGCGCGTCAGATTGCTCACTGCATTGGCGGCGACCTGATCAACAGAGATGCCGAGTTGGATGTCGGAGCCCGCCGTTTTTTTGGCGCGGCAACCGGTGAGGAAGGTTGCATTGCTGCGCGCATGGTCGCCCGCGCCGTCGCCCCCTGCGGAGGCGTTCTTGTGTTCGAAACCGCTAAAGATCTGAAACTCCTTCCGGTGGGGTTCCATCGGAGCGAAGGTTGGTCCCATCTGGTAGGAGGCGCCGGTTCCCTCCGGTCGCCATTGCGACACGTTCACCCCGTTCGGAATGTAGAGATACGCCATGCGCAAGGGAGCCCCGCTTGCCGTGGTGGCCGCAATCTTGCCAACCCCTGCCGCGAGGGCCGGACGAAATGCTTCGAGGGCGGGAAGACCGACCGCGGTTCCGAAACCACGCAGGAATTTCCGCCGATTGACGCCAGGGAATTGCTTGCTCATCTCGGGCAAGTTTACGGGGAATTGCTCTGATTGCATGCAAAAAAGAGAGGTCATTCTGCGCCTCTGCGCTTCTGAAAGGGTGCACTTTCAATGATCCCGTAGATCAATTCGCGCAGGTTGCCCTGCTTGGACTCCAGGCGTTTCACCAGAAAATCGATGGTGGGTGCATCGTAGTATTCCACGCCCCGCCCGATCGCGAAGGTGAGCAACTTCTCGGACAGGCAGCGGTAAAAGTCCTCTTTGCGGTTTGTTGCAAGGATCCGTTTCAAGCTCGCAACATCGCTAAATCGTTCCCCCGTGATGAGCTTGCCGCCACTCTCGATGGGCTTGCCGTTCTCGGTCGTGCGAAACTGTCCGAGGGCGTTGAAGTGTTCCAGTCCCAAGCCGATGGGATCCATGCGCGCGTGGCACCCCTTGCAAACCGGTTTCACGCGGTGGATCTCCATCATCTCGCGCATGGTGGGATTTGCGGTTGTCCCCTTTGCCTGTTCGAGAGGAGGGACATTGCCCGGTGCGGGGGGAGCGGGCGTTCCGAGCAGGTTTTCCAGGACGAAGAGCCCGCGTTTCACGGGTGAGGTGCGGGTGGGATTGGAACTCACGATCAGGAACGTGCCCTGGGTCAGGATTCCGCCGCGCTGCGGATGTTCTGTCAGGTCGACGGGTTGGAACTGTTCACCCGTCACCCCCTCGATGCCATAGAAGTGTGCGAGGCGCTCATTGAGAAAGGTATAGCGCGCGGAGATCAGTTCTTCCGCCGGACGGCCCTTGCGCAAAATGAAGTCGAAGAGCATCTCGGTCTCGATTCGCATGTCCTTGCGGAGCCGTGGATCGAAGAGGCGGGCGGCCTCCCGCTTGGTGCTGATTCCGAGGATGGACTTGGGATCTACCGCGGCGGTCTCCACGTCGCGGGCCTGCAACCACTGACCGATGAAGTTTCGCACCAGGCGCGCCGAGCGCGGATCAGCCAGCATGCGCTCAACCTGTTCCCGCAGGTTCTTACGCAGATTCATCTTGTAGGCCAAGCTGAGGAGTTCGTCATCCGGAACGGAGCCCCAGAGAAAGAAGGACAATCGTGCGGCGAGGGAGTACTCATCGAGAGGAACGATCCTGCCCGGATTGTTGGGCTCGGGTTGGATCTCGATCCGAAACAAAAAGCGGGGCGATGCGAGACAAGTCGCAATCGCCTGCTTGATGCCATCCTCGAAGCTCTTGCCTGGGTGATTGTCGATCTCCTTCACAATTTTGACCAGCCGGTCGATGGTGCTGCGGTCGAGTGGCTTGCGGAAGGCGCGGCTCACAAAGCTGCGCATGATGCGTCGGGCATACTGGTAACGAGCCTCCTGTTCTTTGGGAGCGGGACCGTCGACGAAGATCATGCGGTAGCCTTTCGAATACTCTGTCTGGCTACCGTCGAGAGGGCCGCGCACGATGACGCGACGCAGGACGAGGGCGAGTTCCTCTTCCTCCCCGGACGGGCGACGATTGGGAGAGAGTTTCACCTCGAAGACCTGTAGCCCCTTCATGAGGTGGGCCTCACCTGAAAGCCGGATCACGCGCCGGTGATCCCAACCGAGGCGCTCGCTGTTCACGCTCTGGCCGCCCGCGAAGAACTCGAGATCTGCGGCGTGATCTGTGGCCTCCATGGCGCCTTGAATGGAAAATTCCAGCTCGACCCGGTAGTCGCCGTCCCATTGAATCTCGTGCTGGATACGAATTTGATTCTGCTCCGCGAAGGGGAGCCAGCGTCCGGTGGTCTTGGGATCACCCGGGGCTTGCAGGTTCTCGCCGGGGAGATCGAAGCGTGGCACCTGGGCGGCTGCGCCTTTGGGCAGGGCCTGGTGGACGATTTCTTCCGCCGCGGTGAGATACTTTTCCATCAGGATGGGGGAGATGCTCAGGACGTCTCCAATATTATCGAACCCGTAGCCGGTATCGTCGGGCGGGAAGGACTCCGCGGTGTCGAATTCAACCCCTAAGAGATCGAAGATCGCGTTCTTGTATTCCTCCCGATTGAGACGGCGAATGGTGACCCGGCCTGGGTCAGGGTTGTCAGAATCAAGCTTGAGGACCTTCCGCTCGATCCAGGCCAGGAGCTTGATCTTGTCCGAATAAGGAAGCTGCGTCTTCTCCGACGGAGGCATGATCTGACTGCGCACATTCCGCCAAATCGAGAGCCAATGTTCCTGATCCTGCACGTGGGCGGCGAGACTTGAAAACTTGTCCATCGAGAAGTCGCCCTTCTTCGATCCGTCGCCGTGACAGTCGAAGCAATACTCCTCAAGGATGGGGAGAATCTCATTCTGATAGTCGGCACGTGCAGCCGTCGACAGGAGGGACAGGGCGAGAAGCCATGGAAGAGCGCAGCGCATCGGGTGTCCCCTAGGTTCGACATGGAAGGGCCCTTCGTCAATGCGCCGGACGGATGGAAGTGTCACCGGGCTCGCCTTGACCCGAACGGAAGGAGCCGTAGCCTTCACCGCATGCCGCCCCTTCGTTCTTCCCTGCTGGTTCTCCTCGGAGGGCTGTTTATTGGTGCAGGACGGGGGCAAAGCGAGATGGCTCTGGAGACCCTGGAGGAGTTTCAGAGCGAGCTTTCCAGCCTGATGGAGATCCACGAGGTCCCCGGTTTGGGGTTGGTCCTCGCAACGAGCGAGCGCGTGATCTGGGCAGGTGGTCTCGGGGTGGCAAACAAAGAGAGCGGACAAAGGGTCACCGAGGGAACCGTTTTTCGGATCGGGTCGATCTCGAAGAGTCTGGTCGCCCTTTCCGCCATGATCCTGGTGGAGGAGGCCAAGCTCGACTTGCAGTTACCGCTTCGTGAGCTGGCGCCCGAGATTCGATTCCAGAACCGGTGGGCCGAGGACCATCCCGTGCGCATGCTCCATCTCATGGAGCACACCACGGGCTGGGATGATTGGGCGCTCCGGGAGTACGCCCACAATGTTGAGCCCCCCATCTCCCTGCGGGAGGGCCTTGTCTTCGACCCCCGCTCGCGCACTTCCCGCTGGCCACCCGGACAGAGTATGTCCAACTGCAACTCGGGACCGGCGGTGGCGGCTTATGTGATTGGCAAGCTGGCCGGACAGGACTACGAGGAGTTTGTCCGCGAGCGCATCTTTGATCCGCTCAAGATGCCGCACACCAGTTTTCGGGCCGAGGGCGAGGTGAAGGAGCGGCTGGCGAGGGGATACAAGGAGGGAGAGCCGGTCGACTATTGGAACCTGCTTCAACGGCCGAGTGGCTCGATCAACACCACGCCCAAGGAGTTCGCGAACTACCTTCGCCTGTTTCTCCGTGAGGGCGAACTGGATGGCGTGCGTCTCGTGAAACCGGAATCCATTGATCGCATGATGGAAGCGCGCTCTCCCCGCGCGGTGCGCAGTGGCGCCGAGCAATGGTACGGTCTTCACCTGGTGCGCTATTGCAGCGGAGGGCAGGTTTGGTACGGACACAGCGGCCGTCTTGATGGTTACCTCGCGGACATGGCATGGTGTCCAGAGCTCGATGTGGGCTACGCGTTCATGATCAATACCTCCACCGGGGGAGGCTTCTCCAAATTGCGGAAGGAGTTTCGCCGGTTTCTGTCGAAGGGGCAGGATCCCCGGAAACTGCCCTCCGTGCCTGAAATCGAGGTTGAGGTGCTGGCTTCCTACGCCGGGTACTATCAGGAGGTCACGCCGCGCCGGGAGCGAAGGCGGTTCCTCGCGCCCTTCTGGGGAATGGTGCAGGTAGAGGCCGTCACCGACGGCTTGAAACTCACTGCTCTGAACGGGTGGAAACGCGAAGCGAGGAAACTCCTCCCGCTGTCCGATCGGGTTTTTCGAAGGCCCAAGGACCACTTGGCATCGGCGGTTTTCTTCGATGGTGAGGACGAGGGTCGCGCCAGTTTTTCGATCAGTAGTGAATACGAGCGTGTCCCCAAGGTGCTTGTTTGGACCCGTTGGATCCTGGCCGGAACAGCCCTGATTCTCATGGCCACCACGATCCCTTTCGCGGTGATCTGGGTTCCGCGTCTTGTTTTTGGCCGTCGACTTCGCGAGGAACCGTTTCTGAGTGTGCGCGTCCTGCCCTTGATCTGCACCCTGAGCTTGGTGGCCTGCCTGGTGATTCTCTCCGAGGGACAGAGCGATGAAGGCAATTTCGGGCGCATGAGTCTCTGGTCCCTCGGGTTCTTCGTGAGTACCCTTTTCTTTGCAATCTCGGCGGCGGCCGGCTTGGGAGTGACCTTCAGTGCGAAGCGCAGCTCGATTCGACGAGGCGTCCGCTGGCACTCGCTCCTGGTCGCGAGCGCACAGACCATGCTGTCATTCTACCTTGCCTACTGGGGTCTCATCGGACTGCGCAGCTGGGTCTGAGAACGCAGCGAAATTCCTGTTAGAGTCCCGCGACTTCCCAGCCCTTGCGATATTTCTGGCGGAGCAGCGCATCGGCGGCGCTGCTGTTCTTGAACCTGAGCGCCTTGGCGTCCCATTCAAGTTTCAGGCCGGGGACCTGGGAAGCGACGCAGCCAAGGAGGACTGTTTCACAGAGCGGACCTGCGTAGGCGAAGTTCGAGCTCGGAGTGCCCTTCCCGGAAATGGCATTGACCCACTGCTCATAGTGATTGCTCGCGGGAATGATCTTCATCTCGTAGTCCTTGAAGTCCTTTTCGGGATAGAGTTTGGGCAGTCCCCCGCTGCCATGTTGGGTGACGAGCACACCGTTCTCGCCCACAAAGATGATCCCGTTGTCAGGGATCTTGGTGTCACCGGGAAGATCGCAGTGGGCGGGATTCGGTTTCTTACTCCCGTCATGCCAAGTCACCTCGATGGTCTTTCCGGTGGTGTAGTTTGTTCCGGGGAATTCGTAGTGAATGCGTTCCCACTTTGGGAAGGTCTCCTTGGTCGGAGTAGGTCCTTCGTAGGAGACTGCGGTCGGAGCCTCAAGGCCCAGTGCCCAGTAAACCGGATCGATGATGTGGCAACCCATGTCGCCCAGCGCACCGCTGCCAAAGTCATACCAACCGCGCCACTTGAAAGGATGGTACACTCCCGGGACGAAGGGACGCTCGGGAGCAACGCCAAGCCATAGATCCCAGGAAAGACTGGTGGGCGCTTTTGCTTGGCCGCTGGGACGTTCGATTCCTTGCGGCCAGATCGGGCGATTGGACCATGCGTGCGCGCGTTTGATTTTTCCAATGGTCCCTGCCTGTACGAGCTTCACCAACGTCTGGTAGGTGCGCCCGCTGTGATTCTGGTTGCCCATCTGGGTCGCCACGCCGGCTTTGCGCGCCGCAAGAGTGACTTGACGCGATTCGTGGATCGTTCGGGTCAGCGGTTTCTGGGTGTAGCATGCGATGCCCTGCTGCAGCGCGGTCATGGTCACGGGGGCGTGCATGTGATCCGGGGTGGAGACCGTGATCCCGTCGAGACTCTTCTCCTTTTCCAGCATCACCCGCCAGTCGGTGTAGCGTCGTGCCTTGGGCCAATTTTTGGTCGCCATGCCAAAGCCTCCTCGCTTGCCGCCCTTCTCGGCTTCGACATCACAGAATGCCACGATGTTTCCGAATGCGGCGGCTCCATTGGAATCCACCCATCCCTTGCCACCCACTCCGACGGAGGCGATGTTCGGAGTTTCGTTGGGAGACTTCCTGGCGTCGGCAGCCCAGAGTCCGCTCGGAAGTAAGCTGGCGGCGGAGGCGGTGGAAAGTCCTCCCAGAAAGGTGCGGCGAGTGTTCATGTTGAGAGCTACTACGCGGTCCAGAGCGCGGTTTGATCAAGGAGTCGGGATCCCTGGGCAAGGCCGGATGCTCTTGCCGGGGAAGGCTCCGCTGACTGTGCAGGCGCAATCCGTCCGTGAGAGTCAATTCGCCTTCGCCTTCGGAGCAGGGAGCGCTTCGTTCCCGCGGAAGCCGTACATCGGAAGAAGGCGATAGTAGACCTCGAGGCTGAGCACACTCAGGGTGGTGGAGATCACCCGCCCGCCGGTCCCGCCGTGCCCGCCTCCGGGATCCCAACTGCCACGCTCCGCTCCATTCTTCTTCTGGATGAGGGGCAGGGTTTCCTTGAGGCGATCGTTCCACTTCTTCCAAGCCGGTCCCTGGTGTTGGTAGAGTGCCAAGGTGGCATAGTAGACGTAGTAGAAGTCCGGGTTCTGGACCTTCATTTGACGTTGGCCGATGTAATCCGCCCCTTCCGGCATACGGGGATCAGTGGGAGGCACGAGATCAAGCTGGCGGCAGAACATACCGGTCGCCACCATGGTAGGGTTGACCGACCCAGCCTGGTAGCCATAGAGCCCGCCCTGTTTTCCGGTGCTCACCGTCGTGAGGTATTGGCGGGCCCGGACGAAGCTGTCCTCCGGAACTTCGAGCCCCGCCAGCCGGGCGCTGTGGAGGGCCATGTATTGCCAACCGGTCACCGAGAGGTCGGAGTCCTGGTTCGGTCCCTTCTTCCCGGCGGGCTCGTAACGCCAGCCGCCCTTGGAGAGACTTTGCGAAGCGAGAATCAACTTGATGGCTCGCTCGGCCGCCTCCTTGAGCTTGGGATCTTTCGTCACGCCGTAGGCCTCGCAGAGGGCGATGCTCGCGATTCCGTGGCAGTACATCTTGCCCCCGCCGCGCAGATCGCCGTTCTCCTTCTGTTGCTTCAGGAGCCATTCGAGGGCGCGCTTCACGTTGTCCTGGTATCTTCCCCCCTGGTCGTGCCGCATGCCCCAGCCGTAGAAGCACAAGAGTGCACTTCCCACACCGGCGGTGTCATAGTTGCCACGCCCTCCGTGCTTCTTCACATCCCAGCGGCCGTCGGATTCCTGGTTGCGGGCCAGCCACTCCAGGGCAGCCCCGATCGCCTTCTCGGTCGCGTCCGTACCGCCGAGCTCCTTGATCGTCTCGAGTGACGGCTTGCCACGCTGTTTCTGGATGAGCTTCGTGAGCGATTTGGGATCGAGCTCATGGTTGGGCGTCTCCAACTCACCGGGCAGAAGAGGATCCGATTGGGTTGCGTCTCCGGGGAGGTTCAACAAGTTCGTAATGGTGTCTCCTGCGCCATCCAATTCAGGAGGAGCCCCGAGCGCCTCCAAACCGCGATGGGCATTGATCATCTCGCCGCCGGTATCGGTAGCCTGTGGTGCGGCGTCGGTCTGCGCGACATCCTTGGCTTCACTGTCGTTCTCCACGGCGGTATCGACGAGCTGCCGTTCGGGGGCCCGCTCGTTTTCGACCTGTTCCAGGGCCTCCGTTGGTTTGAAGAGATCATCGGTGGGGTCAGCAGGTTTCTCGGTTTTCTGCTGGTCCGTCACCTCCTGTTCCTCGAGTTCCGGATTGTCTGGCTCGGGGAGAAATGATTCAGGGAGAGAAGTGAGGACCGCCAATTCCTGAGTGGGCAGATTTTCCGCCTGATCGGACTCCGCTTCATTGGCCTTGGAAGGGCGCACATCGGGAACCAGGGAAGTCTTGGAGGTCTTCGTCACGATGGGAGTGACTTGGGTGTTAACCGTGGGTTTGAAGACCGGAATCCTGAAGTCGCTGTCGAACTTCTCTGTCATCACAAGGTTCTTCGATTCCGCGATCTCGGCGTGTTCCGGTTCGCTCTCGAGCGCAAGGTCTTCCTGGGCCAGCGCTTCGATACTGATTGCGATCTGCGGGGCCTGGGGTTCTCCTCCTTCGACCTGCTTGACGATCAACCAGAGGGCCAGGAGGAACAAAATGATGAGGTGGACTGCGGCCGATCCTGCCAGGCACTTGTGGAAGAGGCTGGAAATGTCCTGCCAGGCTTCGAGAAGATAGAGCAGGGCGATCAGGGCAATGAGAGCGAGCAGGATCCACTTGCCGATATTGCCCATGAGCTCCTTGAATTGCTCCCACTGTGTGAGATCGGTGTAGCCGATGACCTCGCGGGTTGTTGATCGGTAGAGCTTGTAGCCATCGTCTGCTCCCGGCGCGCCACTGCTGAAGAGCAAATCGAATCCCGCCATGCGCACTGCTGGATCGGTGACATCGCCCTCTTTGATGTAGAGGTCGACCCGTTCAGGGGTGAGCGTCCGGCCAGGGACCACCCGGCTGAAGTAGAGGCCGAATCCGGTCTTCTTGTTCCGGTCCCGGTCTGAGGCCAGGAAGACCTGATTGCCGCGTTTGGTCAGGGCGGCTTGCACATCCTCGGCCTCGGAGTTGAGGTGACTCACGGTCTGGGCCTGCCCATAACGCGGAATGGGAGGAAGTTCCGGCACCGCCTCTGCGATCACTTCGTTCGCCTTCTTCTTGTTCTTGTCAGGCTCCGCTTCGACGGGTTCCTCCTCTGGCGCCTCGACCACTTCCGCGATGCGTTGTGCAACGAAAATGTCAGCTGCGCCGCCTTCGCGGTTGGAGGAGAAATAGATCTGTGCGTCGTCTCTTTGCAGAGCGGGACCACCTTCGTTCGCGGGCGAGTTGATCGTGGTGCTGAGAGCCGTCGCCTCGCTCCACCCTGTGCCGTCCCATCGCGTGACGTAAAGGTCATAGCCGCCTTGGCCCCCTTTTCGATCGGAGCTGAAGTAGAGATAGCGACCGTCCTGGGAAAAGGCGGGTCCGCGTTCGTTAGCTTCAGTGTTGAGAGCTGCGAGGGGCGCCGGGCGGGACCAGAGGCGCCCGTTCAAACTCGAGGAAAAGAGATCCGCATTCATCCGTTCCTTGTCCCAGTGAACCAGGACCATGTGAGTTTCGTCCGCCGAAAATGCAGCCTCCAAGCGCCCCGTCGGTTGATTCACGGACTGGTGGGCGAGTTCAGTGGGAGTGGGTGGGACCCCCAAGGTTTCGCTCGCGGTGAGTTCACAGTCGAAAACGATGTCCGAGCTATTGCTGGTCGCCTGGTAGGTCACCACCGCAAGGGTGTTGGTTCCGTTGAGGAGAAATTCGCTGGGAACGGGGAAGGGGCCTTCAAAGACGGCGGTGGAGATGGTGTCATGGGCCCAGGTATTTCCGGTGAGGGGGCCAGCCTGGATGTTATGACGATAGAGCAGTTCTCCGTTGAGGAAAAAGACCGCTCCGTCATCCAGAGAGGTCTCCAGCATGAGGGTGGTTTGGGTGGGATCTCCGCTGAACTCAAAGGTATGACGGAAGTGGTAGTTCTTCCGGGAGATGTGGTAGATGAAAGCAGGATCAGTGGTGAGATGGGTCGCGAGAGGGACCAGCAGGGCGGAGTCTTCGTGTCCGAGGGGTGCAGGGCCCACTTTCCAGGCAGCATCGTCGAAGAGGGCGGTGTTCCAGGCCGCGGGCGGGTCCGGATGGGGATGGTCGAGGAAACGCCAGCCGGGTTCTTGAAAGGCGAGCGGAGTCGAGGTCAACTGCCGCCGGTTGGTGAGGTTGTTGGATCGGCCGGGGTCGGCGGGCGTTTCGGCATCCCCGGTCTCGGCAAAAAGATTCTGGGTTGGATCCTGCCAAAGAACGGAGCGGGTCTTCTCGTCCTCGACCTCGACGCGCGTTCCTTCCTCATCAGTAAAGTAGGACCAAACCTCGCTGCGCAGCTTGCTGTAGAGCACCAAGGCAAGCCCAGCCATGACGACGAGGGCAAAGAGGGGCAGGAACCAACGCGTGAGCCCTCCCGGTTTTTGGTCCGGCGAAGTGATTGGCGCTGGGAGCTCTTGGTCAGACATGCCCAGCTAAGTTGCGGAATCGGGCCCCGGAGGGGAACCATTACCCAAGTCTGGGTCGGAGTCCATCTTGCCCTCTGAGAGGGCACACTTCGAAAACCACACGAATCCCACCAGCACGAGGACGAGGCCCAGGATCCAGCCGAGATTGCCACTGATCCAATTCCAACCGGGCATCCTGTAGTCGTGACGCCGGACCACCCGCTTGCTGCGCGTGCTGTAGAGACCGCTCGAGTTCTGGTCGCGGTCTGAGTTGAAGAGGAGATGAAAGCCCGCATTGCGCACGGCAGGATTGGTCTCATTGTTGGCGGTGTTGATTTCCGGCCCCAGGTTCTGCGGACCCTCGGTGCCCTTGAGGCGGGTGCGATAGAGATCAGAGCCCCCTTCGCCGCCCTCCCGCTCGGAGGCGAAGTAGAGGAAATCGCCGTGATCGGTCAGGACCGGCGCGGTGTCGTTGGCGGGCGAGCTAAGGTCACTGAGAAACTTGGCGTGGCGAAAGAGCGGAGTGGCAGCGAGATCAACGAGATCCTTGCTCTCGCCCGTCGGCCCCTTCTCATCGGGCTCCCAGCCAAGCCCATAGAGGGGGGTGTAACGGTAGTGCGCTTCGAGGCAGAGAGTCACAAGGGCGGAGGCGATCACTTTTCCCATCGCTCCGCCATGTCCCCCGCCAGCGTTCCACGATCCATCGCCCTGCTGGGCTTTCACAAACTCGGGATGCATGCGCTTCATCCACTTTCGCCAAGCTGGTCCCTGGTGTTGGTAGGACGCCACCGTGCCGTAGTAGGCATAATAGATGTCGTTCAACTTGAAGCCCTGCCGGTCGACAATGGCCGAGGACTCGTAGGCCTTCGCGGTGTTGGAAGAGTAGCCCAAGAGTTGGGCGCAAAAGAAGCCCGCTGCGTTCATGGCCTCGGTGCCGCCCTGCCCGTTGGTGTATCCATAACCTCCACCATGCTTGCCCTTGCTCACGAACTTGAGAAACTTGGCCGCGCCTTCCATGGTCTTATCCTCCACGTGGATTCCGGACATCTTGGCGCTGCCGAGGGCCATGATCACCCAGCCCGTCACCGAGAGGTCGCCGGCTTCATTGGGTTTGTAGCGCCAGCCGCCGCCTTCGTGTTGAGTCTCGGCGATGAAGTCGATCGCGGCCTGCGCCTTTGGTCGCAGGGCGGTGTCCTTGGTCACGCCGTAGGCTTCCACCACCGCAAGAGAGGCGATGCCGTGATCATACATCGCGTTGCTCTGCGGCTTTACACCGCGCAGGTCTCCGGTGGCGCCATTCTGTTGTCCCACCAGCCACTCGATCCCGCGTTTGACGGTGTCCTGGTATTTGCACTCCTCGTCGTGCACCTCCCCCCGACCATAAAAGGCCAGCAGCGCGAAAGCGGTCGCGGCCTGGTCGTGGCCACCCTTGCCCCCGGACTTGCCAATGTCCCAGCGGCCGTCCTCTTCCTGGACGCTCGCGAGGTAGGCGAGTCCCTTGCCGACGGCGTTTTCGGTGGCTACCGATCCACCCAGCTTGGCCATCGCCTTGGGATCGGCGAGCGCGCTTTCGCGGAGGGAATAGAGCATGCTGAGTTGGCGCTCCACGATGAGATCGAAGTCGGTGTCCCCTGCGGCGTCAGAGGAATAGAGGTCGAAGTTCCCTTTGCGCTCCTCCACGTCCTCCAGCATCTTGGCGGCCTTCTCCGAGGTGCCGGGAGCGCGGCGCGGGCGGTTGGAGGCGAAGTAGAGGACGAGGTTGTCGGGAGAGAGATCGGGATCAACTTCGTCAAAGGGGGTGTTGACTCGGCCTGTGAGTGGCAGTGGCCAGGCGTACTCCGCCCCGTCCCACTTTGAGACCCAGATGTCGTAGCCCCCCTGGCCCCCGGGGCGATTGCTGGTGAAGTAGAGCAGCTCCGCATCTCCGCTGAGAGAGGGTGAACGCTCATGAAAGGCGCTGTTGAGCGCGCGCATGGGCCGCGCGTCGCCCCAGTCGGTGCCGTCCCACTCGCGCAGAAAAAGATTGGGGTTGCCCTCCTTTTCGCCAGCGCTGTAGATCATGCGGGCACCGCTCGAGGAGATGACCGGAGTGCCGATCTCATCGCTGGTGGAGAGCCCGCTTTCGGCCTCTTCCGCATTTTCCCAGAGCACGTATCCCAGTTCGACATCACCTGCGCGCTGTTCAAAGGCGACCTGGTCAGTGTAGGTGTACCAGCGGTGGGGCTTCAGGTAGATGAGGGCCCAGCCCAGGAATCCGACCACGAGGGCGACCGCGCTCCAAAGGTAGAAGCGATATCGTTGATTGCGGGTGACTCCGAGGATCACCCGCTCATCGCGTTCCTCTGTTCTCAGGGCTCTTGCTGGGCTGCTCATGCGGTCGGCAGGAATCTACTTTTCGGTTCGCACCGCGATATTCATCTTGGGCACTCCGGTGTGGCGGCAAATCGACATCACATTGGCGAGATAGAGGTGCTTGGAATCGGCATCGCAGCGAATGAGCACTTTGAGCTCAGGCTTTTTATCGACCTCGGCTCCCATCCACTTGGACAAGGCCTCTTCCGTGATCTGCTGTCCCATCACGACATAGGATCCATTTTCGCGGATGTTGATCTTGATCAGGTTGCCGGCAGTCTGAGTCAGCGACTGATTGCGCGACTCCACCGGCAGGTTCACCAGGTGATCCACTTCCTCCTCCTTGAAGGTGGTGGTGACCAGGAAGAAGATGATCAGGATGAACATCACATCGATCATGCTCGAGATGTTGATCAACTCGCCGCTTTCGTTGTCGGTAGTTCGAATGCGCATGATTAAGCCTCGGCCTGGGTGAGATCGTCGTATGCGGCCGGGCCATCGCTGGACCCGGTTTCGGAGTTGCTGAGACGGGCGTGGTCGGCGATGAAGGAAGTGCCGACTTCATCGATGTGGTCGACCAGGCCGTCCACCTTGCTCAGGAGAAACTGGTAAACCAGCATGACCGGAATCGCGACCGTGAGCCCTGCGGCGGTGGTCACCAGGGCTTCGTAAATGCCAGTTGCAAGGTCGGCTGTTTTGGCCGCGCCACCACTGGAGGAGGTTCGCTGGAAGGCATCAATCATTCCGTAGACGGTTCCCAGCAGGCCAAGGAGCGGACAGACCCCAGCAATGATGGAGAGCCCGCGCAGGCTCCGCTTCATTTTGTCAGCTTCGCGGATGCCCGAGTCTTCGATGGCCTTGGCCACGGCCTGGTAGCCGGAGGCCCGCCATTGAATGCCGGCCCTGAAGACGTGCCCGGCGGCGCCCGGGCTCTCGTCACAGAACTGCTCAGCACTCTGTCCGGAGGGGTCACGATCCCATGCTTCGCCCAGTCCCTTCAGGAAGCCGTTGGGCAGGATCTTTTCGCGGCGCAGGGAGATGAAGCGTTCGAGAGTGAGGGCCAGGGCGATCACGGAGGCCAGTCCGAGAGGGAACATGATGGGCCCGCCCTTTTTGATCAGGGTGAGCATCGTTTCCTTTTCGACTCCGGCATCCGCGCCTGCTTCGGCTGCCATCACGCTGGTGGTCAGGACGATCAAGTAAGCAAAGGCAGTGCCGAGGATGAGCTTCCATCGTTGGGATGAGGGGTAGTTCTTCATGTGAGCGTTGTGGTGGTGTGATTAGGGAGTGGCGAATTACTGGGTGCGTAGTTGATCGAGATACTGGCGGGCGACCACTGCGGCTTTCTCCTTGGGGTAGCGCAGGATCACGTCCTTGAAGCGTTGCTTGGCATCCTCCCGCTTGTCTTGAGCGAGAAGAACGCGGCCTATTTCAAGGATCCCCTTGGCCTGCCAGTTGGGATACTTCTTGTAGTGAATTTCGACGTTGAGAAACTCCTTCACGGCCGGTTCGTACTTCTGCATGTTGAAGTAACACTCGCCGGTCTGGAAGCGCGCCCGCACGGTCCAAAGATCAATCTCGGCCTTGGGATCGAGGAGTTTGGAGTACTCGGGAATGGCATTTTTCGGGTCATCCGAATTTTCCATGGCCCATGCGAGGCCAAACTGGGCATTGCGGGTCCATTGACTTTCGCGGAAGCGGCCGAGGAACTCGTGGTAGGTTTTGCGAGCTCCCTTGTGATCGGCAGTCGCGGATTGCATTTCGGCCAAGCGCATCATCATTGATTCCGCGAGAGTGTTTTCAAGTCCACCGATCTTCATGCCGGCCGCGTAGTGACTGCGCGCCGCGACGGTTTCCTTGCATTTCAGGCGCGATTCGCCGGCTTGAAAATACATCGACGCCCGCAACGTTGATTTGGGATAGTCGGCGAGGAGTTTCTCGAACTGGCGGGCCGCCGTTTCGAATTCTCCCTTACTGTAGTGCGCGCTTGCCAGCTGATAGCGCAGGTCCGCCTTGAGAGAGTGGTCGGCCACTTTGGCGAGGGCTTTGGTCAGGCGTTCGATCACCATGTCCTGGGCTCCGCTCTTCAGATTGAGTTCGGCGAGCTCACTCTGCACCTTCACGACCAGCGGGCTCTGGGCGTATTTTTCGAGGAAGCGTTCGTAGAGCGTGACCGCTTCCTTCTCGCGCTTCTGTTTGCGTTCGCACCACGCCAGTTCGTAGAGCGACTGGTCCGCGAATTCTGAATCGGGCCAGGTATCGGCTACCTTGCGGAGGTGGTTTCCGGCCTTGGGCCAGTTCTGTTCCCGCGCCAGCGAGAGGCCCGCGTAGTAGGTCAGACGCTGAATCTTTTCGTGCTTCGGATAGCGTCGCAGCATTTCCGGGAAGTGCTTGGCTGCGAGGTCGAATTTTTCCGCGCTCACATAGGCGAAGCCTTCCTGCAGGGCGGCGTCGGCTGCGAGATCGTGCTGCGGATTCTTGGCCGTGACCGCGAAGTGCAGGGCGGCAGTTTCGTGCTTCTTCTCGGTGGCGTCGATCCAGCCGAGATAGTAATGCACGCGCGGTCGTTGTGCGGGGGCATTCTTTTTGAAGGGTTCCTTGTTCAGCTTATCCTCGTTTAGGAAGCGTTCCAGGGCTTGCCGCGCGAGCTTGAGATCCTTCTGCTCATACGCGAGCCGGCCCTGTTCGGCGAGAGCGAGGGGAAGATGCGGGGTCGGCTGGGGATAGAAGCGGGTGAGGGTTTCGAGGTGCTCGAGTGCCTTTACTGGCTGCAGGTCCCGATCGTAGGCCACCGCGAGCTGGATCAGGGCCGTGTCGACATTGGGATCAGAGCGCACTTGCTGCTGGTTCCCCTTTTTGGTGACGCGAGTTGCGATGAAGGCCTCAAAGGGAACGGATGCTTCCTTCCACTGTTCTTTCCTGAAGAGGCTGTCTCCGACCAGGAAGGCGAGCTGGGCAAAGAGGGGGCCTTCAGGTTTTTTGGCGAGGAGAGGTTGCGCGGTAGCGAGCGATTGGTCCCAGCGCCCTTGGTGGTGGTGAATCTGCGCTACCCGAAATGCCGCTGCCAAGTTGTTGGGGTGCTCTTTGTATGCGCTGAGAAATTCCTGGTAAGCCTTGGCAGCGTTGTCGAGCTGGCCGAGGAGGAAGAGGTTTTCGGCCCGAAGGAAACTGGTGTCGCCTGCGAGTTCGTGCTCCTTGAACCGGCCGAGGAACTCATTGGTGAGGGTGAAGCTGGTATTGAAATCCTTCAACTTGTGATAGCAGGTCGCCCGCTGGGCGATCACTTCCGCGATCTGGCCAAATTTTCCGGCGTTGATTTGTCCCAAAGTGTCGGTGGCCTTCTTCCAGTCCGGATTGTTCCGGCCCATCAAGGCGTTTGCAAAGTCAAAGCGCAGGTCGTCGATGACCGGGGTGCTACGGTACTTTTGGATCGTGGGTTCGAGCGCGGCTGCGGCGCGATCAAAGTTGGGCTTGGCGGGTCGCGAAAACACCCGCGCGAACCACAGGTTTGCCTTTGCTCCTGTGACGCCCTCGACGTTCACGAGGGCGGAAAGACGTTTCTCCGCCTGCTTGAATTCCTCGCGCTCCAGAAAGCAGCGACCAATGTAGAGCTGCGATTCCTTGACCTGGGGGTTCTCCTTTTTCTGCTCCTTGGGCCTCGTTGCACGCTCTTCCTTGAGATAGGCTTCAAATTCGCTCGCCGCGGTCTCCCACTTTTTGAGAATGAAGCGGGTGACACCAAGCCGCCAGTGGCATTCCGCCTTGTCCACCCCTTGCAATCCCTGCAGTGCGATCACGAAGGCTCCTTCCGCCTTCGAGTGAATTTTTTCAATCGTGTAGCATTCGCCCAACAAGTAGGAAGCGCGGGTCTTCCAAATCGCATCGGCGCCCAGCGGGGCGACTTTCTCCAAAGAGGCCGCGGCATCCGCATACTTTTTCAGTTGGTAGTCGGCGAAGCCCTGCTGATAGAGTCCGCGCGCAGCTTGATTCGGGGCCAGTTTGCCACCGAGCAGTCGGGCACTCCACTTGCGAACTTCCTCCCACTCGGACTTCCCAAACGAGATGTCACAAATGGCCGCCAGCGCCGAGGCTTTGTAGCTGGGCTCCTGCAAGCGGCCCTCCTCCCGCACGAAGAGCGCCTTCGCTTCGTCCTTCTTGCCGTTCCGCATGAGGCACTGCCCCTGCAGCATGATGATCCGGTCGCGGGCGATCAGCTGGTCGAGCTTGCCCTTGGCAAGGAGGGAGGTCAGATGCGGGATGGCCTGAGCATACTGTTTTTGTGCGTAGTAGCTCAGGGCCAATCCATGGCGGGCCAGGTCGGCCTTGGCGTGATTGCCATGCTTTTGCAGGAATTCCTGGAAGCCGCCGATGGCCGCCGGATAGAGCTTCCGATTGTAGGCGCCATTCGCGAGGAAATAGAGGTCGAGGGCCGGGTCCTCTCCCTGTGCTTCGGCGGGCGTGCCGAGCAGCAAAGAGAGCAGACAGCAGGTGCTGAGCAGAGATGCGGAGAGTCGTCGTGCCATCGCACCCAGCCTGACGAGCCGATGCTCGGCTGTCATGCTCATACCCGTCATGCCAATCACGCCAGTCATAGGGGATCTATAGAAACACCACTTACAAAGGGTCAATTAGAAAGGGGTGATTTGAAATATGGTGCAGTCTCCTAAGGGAGTGAAGTTGTTCACAAAGTTTAGGAAGGCGATCGCCAGAAGGGGACTTAACCTGATCGGTTACGTCGGCATTGTGTGGTTCTTTTCGGATATACTGGCAACTGCTGAAATGAGACCCATTTACTTCGTTGGAAGTCCCAGTATTATTTAGGATGCTGAGGGGACTTCCGGGTTTGTGGGCAGGACGAATGCCTGGAATCGAGCCACCCCGGGGTCACCGAACTTGGGGAGTTGAGTGCTCTCCGGCGGGGAAGCCCGGTATCCTGCCTCGTCCCGGCTGGTGATTGGTGATCCACTTCCACGTGGCCTACATCGAAGGGATCTCAGAAGAAGCAGCAGAGGGCGCGCTCGCGAACATCTACCACCGAGCCCGTTCTCGGGCCGGGGGGGTAGCCAATATTCTCAAGGTCATGAGCCGCGACGCTGCGGTCCTGCAAGGGTCGATGATGCTCTACCTGAACCTCATGAAGTCGCCCAACGCGCTCTCGGCCGCCCGTCGTGAGATGTTGGCCGCGGTGGTGAGTAATATCAACGATTGCTATTATTGAACGCTCTCCCACGCGGCCGAGTTCGGTCGCGCCGCAGGTGACGAGGAGGCCGCAGAGCAGCTGATCCTCGACTATCGCGAGATGGATCTCCCCTCAGCGGATCGTCTTCTCTGCGACTACGCCGTGAAGCTTACCCTGAGCCCGGGTGCGGTGGGTGAGGTTGATCTGGAGCCTCTGCGCATGGAGGGCTTCGATGACGACGCTCTCACGATTGCCGTGCAAGTCATCGGATATTTCAACTACATCAACCGGATTGCGGACGGACTCGGGGTTGAACGCGAAGAGTGGATGACTCCGAGCCTGGAGAGTTGGCGGGAAAGGAAGGGGAGCGACTACGGAGGGTTGGAGTGAAGGATGCAGGGGGTCGCCCCGATGCGTTTCCTCTCATTGGGATTGGGAGCGGGCTCGGAATTATTGTTTCTCCGGAATGATCTTGAGAACAATGCTCTCTTCTCCCCGTTGCACCTCGATCTTGTATTCCTGATCTGCCTTCAACTTGCGGAGCACCCTGGTGAGATCATTGCGGTTCCCGATCGCGGTCTCATGGAATTTCATGAGGACATCTCCGTCGCGCAAACCAGCTCGCGCGGCGGGCGAGGCTGGGACCACTTGGGCAAGTTTAACCCCGCCGTTGTCCGCATTTTCCAGGCGCACTCCGATCCGGACCTTGGGAGCATCGGGCCTGTTGCGCGCGACTTTGACGTAGTCCGGGGCCTCGGGACGATTTGCGATCGTGATCGCGATCGATCGAATGTAGCGCGTAACTTGATGGAGGCCTTCGAAATCGACGGTCTCTATTGTATCACGGGGGGTGTGATAGTCCTTGTGCAGGCCCGTGAAGGCGGCGAGGACCGGGACGCCCGAGTTGTAGAAGGGCGTGGTGTCGGTCGGCAAGTAGGGGCTTGGAGAGTGCTTGATCTTCAGGTCAGTCGCGTCGGCCTGTTGGAGGATTTCCGGCCAGTCATTGCTCGAGGCCAGGCCTTGAATCGTGACCCCTCCGCTCCTTGCTCGACCCACCATATCGAGATTGATGTAGGCGGCGAATTGCGGATGAAGATCCCCCCCGTTGAGGTCGGCCTTCGCGCTGGCAACGTAGTGTGTCGAGCCGTGGAGCCCGAGCTCTTCACCCGACCAACCGGCGAAAATGAGGTCGCGCTTGAGCTTCAGTTTTCCCGCCTTCTTTTGATCGATCAGGAACTGCGCAAGCTCCATCATGGCTGCGACGCCAGAGGCGTTGTCGTCGGCGCCGAAGTGAATTCCCTTTGCTTCCTCGCCCCTTGCTCTCGACCCTCCGCGATTTCCATAGCCGAGATGATCAATGTGGGCCCCGATCACCACCGCTTCCGCTGACGGGGTGTCACCCGCCACCAGCCTGGCCACTACGTTGCGGCCAGAATCCAGCTTGGGAGCGATTCCGATCTTGGCGCTGATGCGATTCTTGAGCTCGAATCCCTCGATTTTCTCTCCCGTGTTGTAGGATGCGAAAAGCGCCTGCAGGCCCTCGAGTTCGGCCTTACCGGTGAGCAGGGAAGCGGCGAGTCGATCAGTGATCGTGATTGCGGGCAGGATCTGTTCCCGGCCCCCCACCATTGTGTTGGGCGCGAAGAGTTCGGGAGAGACGGCGGGATTGGTGCCCTTCACGAAGATGATGCCCGCCGCGCCTTCGTCTTTGGCCAGCTGGGCTTTCACCATGAGGGGACCAAACTGCGAAAGTTTCCTTCGTGGGCGGGGATGCCCCCGCAGCACGATGATCCATCGACCCTTGACGTCCAAGCCATCGAAGCTGTGGTAGTCTTTCGTCTCGATTCCGAAACCTGTGAAGACGACCTTGGCATTCACGGTCGCGGTGGTGCTGAGTGAAAGCGGTTGATAGTGCTCTCCTGGGGTCAGATTTCCCTTCAGCCCTGGTGGGACTCCGTCCGGAAAGCTCAGCGAGTTCTCTCCCTGCAAGGACATCCCGGCCGGAAACTCAAAGTCCTGAAAGTAGGATTCCCCATCGCCTGCCTGCTGCAATCCCAGTCCCTCAAAAAACGCTGCGAGATAAGCGGTGGCCATGCGCTCTCCCTTGTCGCCGGTTCCCCGCCCCTCGTATTCGGCGGAGGCCAACCGAGTGACGAATCGCCGCAGGTCGGCCTCCGCGATGGCGGGCGCAGAGGTGGCCACTGCTTTTTGGCCGTGTCCCGTGGCAATTGATTCCGCCGCCTTGAATTCCTTGGCCTGGAGGCAGAGCGAGGCGAGGGTGAGGAGGGCGAAGAGGACAAGTTGCAGGTTCATGGAGATAATTGAAAAGTTGGGGGGCGCTCACCTCTCCCCGTGGAGATAGCATGGTGCGGCAAACTCGCAAACCCTGTCCCGAGCGCTTCAAGGGCAAGCGTGCTGGGGCCTTCCGGAGCGACTGCGAGCACGGAGCTCCCGCTCGAGCGCATGATCTGCGCAAGGAGATCCTCCTCCCCTGCGCTCAACTGATCTGACGGAGCCGCTGGTCGGTTCTGGCCTGAGACCTTCATTAGCGGACTTCCGTAGACACCACTTTCCCCTCGATCACTACCCCGGTGCAATGCGTGACGGTCTCCAACGGGTCGCCATCGAAGAGCGCGAGATCGGCATCCATGCCAGGCTTCAGCGAGCCCACCCGGTCCTCAATGCCGAGCAACTTGGCAGCGGCGGAGGTGCAACCCGCGAGCGCTCTCTCGTGCGGCAATCCGTAGGCTACCGCCAGGGCTGCTTCGAAATGCACGACGCGGGTTTTTGGGACGTAGCCTTCGTATCCTGATTGGAAGGCGAAGGGGATCTTGGCTGCGTGCAACTTGGCGGCCAAGGTGAAGGTCATGTTCTCCCGCTCGGAGTAAGGTCGCGCCATGGTGGGATGAATCAAGATCGGCACCCCCGCAGCCTTGATTTCATCGAGGAGGAAATAGGCTTCCGAGGCGCCGTCCAGAACGAGCTTGAAGCCGAATTCCTTCTGCAGGCGAAGAGCGGCCGCGATGTCGTGATGGCGATGCGCACTCACCAGGAGGGGGATCTTTTTTTCCAGCACCTGCACGAGGGCATCCATGCGGAGATCGGGTTCCGGTCGTTTGTCCTGGTCTTTGTCCGCGAGTTTTCTCGCATGGATCTGAGTCTTGAGCAGATTCTCGCGCAGCATGGCAAGGGACTTGGCGCGACTTCCCGGGGCCTTGTCGCCTCCTGCGAAGCCCTCGGATCCCAAGGTGGCGGCGACCATCGCAAATTGTCGCAAGGTGTCTTTCCCGGCGTCCGTGATCGAGGTGACATTGGTTTTCAGAATCATGGTCTGTCCGGACACCAGGGCTCCGGGGGCATGTCCGGTATGCACGGTCGTGATTCCGAGATCGCGAACCCACTTCACGAGCGGGTCGCGGCCATTGTAGGCATCGATGGCACGGAGCTCCGGTTGAATGGGAGCGGACTTCTCCAACTGCTCCTGATCGTGCTTGTCTGAATTCAGAATCCCCGAGAGACCCACGGTGGCGTGGGCATCGATGATTCCCGGCATGGCCACCTTGGCCTTGATTCGTTGGTAGCCAATCGGAATGGCAACCTCGGCTGCGGTTCCGACCTTCTCGATCTTCCCACTCGCGCCGCAGAGGACCACCCCGTTTTTGATGGGCTTCAGGTCGCCGGTCATCGGATAGAGCGTCTCCGCCTCGATCGCGATTTGTGCCGTGAGGGTGGAGCTCGTCAGGGCGCTTGCAAGAAGGATTGGGGTAAGGATATTGCTCATCAGGCGGTGGTGTTATTTGGTGAAACAGCAACCGGAGGCTTTGCGTTGGTGGCCTGCTCCGAAGCCGCCCTCGGCCCAGAGTTTGTCTGCCGGGTCAGCAAGGTCGAAGACCTTCTGCCCCTCCACGTGTGTTGCCAGCACCCGGGTGTAGACCGAAAGAGGA
>Ga0302120_10000270_pt1 | contig 22323 bp, 22 predicted proteins | sample AG5_Bottom_MG_FD_203118 | JGI IMG/M metagenome (GOLD analysis project Ga0302120, IMG submission 203118) | Marine microbial communities from Western Arctic Ocean, Canada - AG5_Bottom | ecosystem: Environmental > Aquatic > Marine > Oceanic | place: Canada: Western Arctic Ocean | collected 2017-10-01 | reverse complement strand
GGCGCCACCGGCTTTCTCCAGGACCACTCTTTGTTGACGTTCGAAGAGACGCTCAATGCTTCGGTCCAAAATCCCTGACCATCTATCCAAGTCGGAATCTGTAGAGATTGAGTGTGCGTCCTTGAATTCCATGCTTCCGGATTCGTCAGACAGTTGCTGTGGCGCTCCTGCCGCTTGGGCCGCCATAGCGCCCTGCATGGTGTTCGGATCGAGCGGACCCTCCGGAGGTGGCATTCCCTCCCCGGGAGCCCCCGGAGGCGCTCCAGGGGGCGCTCCTGGCATCCCCGGCATTCCCCCTCCGCCCGGACCCATCATTACGTTAGGTTCCGGTTCTGTTTCCTTGTGGGTATTCGCTATGGGGGTAAGGTTCGGGTTTTGTAACAGAGAGTCTCCGAGTTCGGAATGAACAATCTTACGCCCGGTTGCCTCTCGATATTCGTTAGCACTGATTAGGCCAGTTTGGAATTCCTGGAGCACATAGCGTGACCGTTCCTGCCGATACATCGTCAGGGTCGGAACTTCGTCTAGGTCAAAATCAACATAATGCTTATCGTCCAACTCATCCAGGGCGCGAGCGATGTGTTGGAGGTGAGGTGCCATGGTTTCGCTCCAGAACACCCGAATCTCTTCGGAGGCGTTGGCGAAGGTTCGCCCAGAGGCATTACCGATCACCGACTCAGGCACACCGAACGAAGCCAAAATCTCTTCTTTTGTGATTTGACGCATCTGAATGTAGGCGGCATCACGGGGGCTTGCAGAGGTGTCGACATAATCGACACCGTCATCAGCAGCAATGACGGTTGTGGCACCGGCTTTGCCCAGATTCCCTCGGAACCTGTTTCTAAGTTCGTTCCTATCGTCGTCGTCGATCTCTCCCTTGACCACGAGCAGTCCTCCGGGACGACCGTCATTGAGGAGATAGTTCCGGTTATACAACTTGGCAAGGTTCTCAATCTCGATGGCAACGCCCGCTGACTCCATTGGAGTCATGGAGAGGTACGGATCAAGTGGGTGTGGTCGACGGATCCACACGACACTTTCGGGAGGCATGATGATCTTCCTGCCATCCGGCATGGCGACCTCATACCCGGAGACGAATCGTTTGGGGTGAGGAATGGGGGCCGTGGCCTGAGGTGGGAGAAGGTTGAGACCGATGATGCGACCGTCCCGCCCTCGGATCTTCTCAACGAATGCGCCGCGCGTTCCCATGAGGAGTTGGGCTGACAGTCTGTATCGGAAAATGAAGGAGTTCTCTCCGATATTGGATTTGGTGTTCAGGAGGCTCAGAATGGAGTCGTTTCTTACGCGCTTGCTTGTGACGATTTCACCATCGGGCACATTGTCTTTTCGAAGAATGACCGGAAGGCGTGCTTGATTTCCAGCGATGGCGTCAACGCAGCGGGCCACCCATGTGACCTTCTGCATGCCCTCTGAATGGGCTCGCTCTATGTCCCACCCATCACGGTATGGCTGACCAGCCAGACTGGGGTTCTGGGCGACGGGCGCACCTGGACCGACAATGGCCCGGCCCGCTGCCATCTGATGAGATTTTGTTTCTGGAGAAGAATTCCAAGCCATATTTACTCAAGACCTAATAGGAAGCCAAGGACCCCACATGATACGCCAGCGACTATTAGCCCCCACGAGGGGCGAATCATCCACGCACCGATGCTTGTGAATATAATAAAGGATACCATCAGAGCATTTGCTGCATTAGCCCGACTAAACAGGACTCGGAGCCAGTTCATGTGCGTTACCCTATCGCACCCGTCGGGCTGTTCTAGAATGTATAAGGACTGGAGTTGCACACATGGCTGATTGGGAAAGCATCTTAGAATTCTTGCAGCCGAAGGAGTCTCCGTACTGCCCGGAAACACCCTCGCTAACTCAGAAGGTGTTTTTACGCACCTATTCCATGGAGGGTCTGTTCGGTGGAGCGGCTGGCGGAGGTAAGTCGTCAGCGCTGTTGATGGCCGCACTTCAATATGTGGATGTACCGGCCTACTCCGCCATCATCTTTCGTCGCACCTATGCCGACCTTGCACTACCCGGCGCCATCATGGACCGTTTCACAACATGGATTTCTCAAGCGGATGACGTGTCTTGGAATGGCTCCCTGTATGTGGCCACGTTTCCGTCAGGAGCACGAATCTCATTTGGCTACCTAAATAACAGTCAGGACTATCTGCGTTACAAGGGTGCGGAATTCCAGTTCATCGGGATGGATGAGGTCACCGAAATCAGGGAGCATGATTATCGCTACCTCTTTTCTCGGTTGCGTCGGCCGGCCTCAGGCCCCCTGTCGCAGGTTCCCCTGAGAATGAGATGCGCCTCCAACCCCGCGCCCAATTGGGTTAGGCAACGCTTCATCGTGGAGGGCGATACCACCGGTCGAGTTTTCGTTCCGTCACTCCTTACCGATAATCCTGGCATCGATGCTCAGTCGTATCGGCAATCGCTGCAGGCGCTGGATCCTGTAGAGCGTAAGCGTTTGGAAGAAGGTGACTGGTGGTCAACCACCTTGGGGACCATGTTCGACAGGGAGTCGGTTGTCCTTCTGGAGCACGATGAATTACCAACATTGAGCCCCAAGGCGAAAGCAGTTCGGTTCTGGGACCTTGCGGCATCAGAACCATCTCCTTCTTATCCGGACCCTGACTGGACGGTGGGGACTTTGATGCTCTTCGATGCTGGGGTTGCATACATGCTGGATGTCAGGAAGATCCGTCACCGGGGAGAAAAGGTTGAGCAGTTCATTGCCCAGACGGCGTATGAAGACGGGGTGTCGGTCCCCATCCGGATGGAGCAAGAGCCGGGGTCTGCAGGAAAGGCGCTTATCAACCAGTACGCCAGATTTGTCGTGCCGGGATTCGACATCATGGGCATCCGGTCAACCGGTGACAAGGTGACTCGCGCTCGCCCATTCGCAGCGGCCATCGCCAATGGCAACGTGAGGGTGGTACGGGGAGCGTGGTTAACCGACTGGCTCGATGAGTTGTCTTCGTTCCCGGAAGCCTGCCCCCACGACGACCAAGTCGACTCAGCCACGGGAGCCTTTTCATTTCTTACGGGCTTAGGCTTGCCCCAGCGTAAGCGAGCCGCTATTCTGGCTTGATGCAACAAAGCCAGATGACTCCTGAAGATGTCCGGGCGCTGCGGATGGAGATCGCTGCCCTCGAAGTCAAGTTAGCCGAGTACACGAAGGACGACCATCCGGTCGAAGAGTCAGCCGACCTGCTGCTCGAACTGAACTTGGCTAAAAGGGATATGGGTTTTCTCTACGATGGCCTGTCAATTTGGCTCGGCAGAGTGATGGCCGGCAACCAAATTCTCGACCTGCGAGACAGAGCCTCGGTCGAACGCAAGATGTCTGCCAGCCGTTCGGGATGGAGACACAAAGACCTTGCCCGAGACGTGCTGAATCGCATCGAACAGTCGTCGGTCGACATGGAGACAGGTGAGGTTGTCTTGTCTCCCAACGAAATGGTCATGAAGATGTTGGATTACCTCCAACCGTCGTATTGGCGAGTTGGAGCATTGAATAATATCGGACTCAATCCCGATAACTATTGCGAGTCATCCGACCCTAAAATAAGTGTCATCATCAGAAGAGGTAACGCAGAATGAGTAAAGAAGTACTGAAGCAACTGTCCACACCGTTTCCCGAAGAACTGGAAGGAACCCTAAATAAAGGGGGAGTTGCCTTTAGGTTTGTTTCGGTCAACGAAGTAATCGCGCGCCTGAATGATGTTCTCGGAGTCGAGAACTGGGACTTCCAAGTCATCTCCTGCGAGCGCAGTCTTGAAGGGGGCGACAACATAGTCGCCCATGTTCGTCTGTCGGCACGCATCGGCGACAAGTCGCTCCAAAGAGATGCATACGGTGGCGCGGAGGTCAAGTCGAAAAAGAACGGAGGTCTCCTCGATTTGGGGAACGACCACAAGATTGCCATCTCGGACGCCTTGAAGAAGGCCGCTTCCATGATGGGGGTTGGTCTCTACCTCTACCGTTCCGAAGAAGCCCTTGCCCATGAGGCTCACTCTTCCGAGGATCCAGAAGTGAAGCAGTTGTACGACAACTTCACCAGCCTGATTGAGAAGTTCGACAAGGCCCAGAAGGAAGAAGTTGCGGTGTTCTGGAAGGGGCACGCTGGGGGGCGTCCCAAGCCGAAGCCCGAAGCCATGGGCAGCATTGAGGATCTGACAGCCCTCGTCCAGCAGTGTGTCGCGATCTCCTTTGGTGGAGAAGTCAAGAGTGAGTGAGCCGGCCGTCAAGTGGCCGAAGAACTCCATGTACCAATGCCCGTCGTGTGTTCGTCATTACCTGAGCGGAGGGTCCGCAGAACGATACGACGCATCCTGTAATGTCTGCGGCACCGCCATCGACCCGAAGGCAGACCGCATCAAATGAGTACCATCATGCAGACTCAGTTCGACACATTTACTCGTGAGGCGCTTCTTCGCCTCAGGGAAGAAGAGGCCGAGCGAATGAGACTGAAGTGGAAGGCAAAGGACAAAAAATCTAAATAAAGGTGAATACAAGTGGATACTTTAAGTACGACGGGGATGATCCAGAGGTTCAAGCAGCGGGCTGACGCTGTACGCAAGCGCACCATTCCACCGATTGCTGGGGCTGAACGCAAAGAGTTCATCCAACAGGCTGAATTTGATTATCAAGATTTTGCCATGATCGCTGATTCGGTGGTCAGTCTGGATGGCGGGTTTTTAACGATTGATCTACGGCCCGTTATTTGCGATGCCGACATTCGTAGTCCTGGACCGTTGGAACAAGGGACTCGGGTCGCAATGGAGAACATCGCCACCGCCCTCCCCGCCGACGGTGCCAAGATCAGTCCGTCGATGCTGGACTCCAAGTCCGACCTCCAAGACCTTATGAATGGAAGTGAAATGTTCAGGACGGTAGAAACCATCGAACCCATCAACGCGAGCGCATGTCCCGGCTTTAGTTTGACCCACGGATATTTGACATGACAGCCGTAGCGCCCCCGCACCTGTCGCCTTCGTCGATGGGGACGTTCCGCCAATGTCCTCTCAGATTCAAGTACAACAAGATTGACAAAATTCCCGACCCCTCCGGCAAGGAGGCGTTGATGGGGAACTTCGTCCATGACGTGCTGGAGGGTCTCTACGGCTACGCCCCCGAAGACCGCACTCAGGATCGCGCCCAGTCTTTGGCCCGGGAGGTATGGGACAACGGCAACTGGGGGGAAAGAGTGCAACCCCTCGTTCCAGACGCAGAGGAATATCGGATGTTCCGCTGGAAGGCCTGGTGGTGCATCGAGAACCTGTGGAAAATTGAGAACCCAGAGGAAATAGAACCCGACGGTTTGGAGTATGAACTCAACGGGGAAGTGTCCGGAGTGAACCTCAAGGGATTCATCGATCGCTTCACTATGGACGAAGACGGTGGAATTGTCATTTCCGACTATAAGACCGGCAAGGTCCCACGAGCAGATTACGTCGATCAGCGATTTCTGCAACTGCGTATTTATGGAACGTTGGTCAATGCCTTAGGTATCGGACGGACCTCCAGTTTGGAACTGCTCTACCTCAAGGACGGAGTCAAGTTCGAAGTTCCCTTTAGTGAAGAAGACATCACTAATACGAGCGAGTATGTACGAAATGTTAAAGACGATGTAGATAAGGCATGCGCTACGGGAGATTTTCCTGCACAGAAATCGGTTTTGTGTGGATGGTGTAGTTACAAGGGGATCTGTCCACTATGGGCCAACTGACTGGAGAAAAGGTGAACACGATGCCTGACGAATTCTTTGCTCGGTTGGTTGCAGACGATGTGAAAAATCGCGTTACTGCACAGCAAAGAAAAGAGTTGCTGCTCGAAGAGAATTGGGATCGCTGGAAAAGGGGAATTTTGTGCCTTCTGGACAATCTCGAAGATCAAATTGAGAATATCGAAATAGATGCTCAGGCCGATGCGGTCAGGTATGGGGGCATGGGGCGGCCCGGCAAGCGTTTGGCGGACGAGGCCGCACGGGCCTACGACATGCGTAAAACCAAAGTCGAACGGTTCCGGCTGCATGTCGAACGTCGCCTGAGCCAAGTGGAAAGCATGATCAAAACGGGTAAGCCCATCTCCGAGAATCCGTGGGAAACGGTTGACTTCTATCGTCGAGCAATCATTACACATCGGAAGATGCTCAACGAACTCGATCTGGAGGATACGGCAATCGACCGAGCCCTGTGGGCTACTCTCGAGAACCGCTGGGACTTCGATCGGGTAGATCCGCTGACGCTTTAGTAGGAGTAGATTTCAATCATGCGCAGCCGCAGCAAGAAGAAACAACGTGAATATGTTGAGCGCCGCAAACTGGTTAAGAGGATGCTGGAAGAGCGCCCATATTGCGAAGCCTGTCCTGTTTTCGCTGAACATGATGGGGCTGGCTCTTACGTTCGCAACGGCAGCGTTGACATCCACGAATTGAAACGCCGTTCTCAGGGGGGATCCATCACAGATGAATCGAACTGCATGGCGGTGTGTCGCAGATGTCACCAACGTATCGGTGACCGCCCCCAACTCGCTGTCGACTTGGGCCTCGCTAAAAAAAGTTGGATGCCATGAACATTCTCGGACTTGATCCGTCGCTTACTTCAACGGGAATATGTGCCGGCGATAACCACGGTGTCGCATATCAGTCCCGCGAAGAAGATGCAGCGCGGCTGGTGGACATCCGCGACTATGTCTTGCGAATGTGTCTCGAAAATGATGTCAAGTGCGTGATCATGGAGGGCTACTCTTACGGGTCGCGTACTCGAGCGCACGCCCTGGGGGAACTCGGTGGAGTGCTAAAAGTGGCGTTTAACGAGGCATGGATTCCCTATGTCCTCGTGCCCCCCACCTCGCGAGCCAAGTTCGCTACCGGTCGCGGGAACGCCGGCAAGGCTGAGGTCATTTCTGCTGTGTCGTTTAAGACCAACAGATCATGGTCGGGCAAGGGCATCGAGGATCGCATCGATGCTTGGGTGCTTCATGAAATGGGTCTCGAATATCTTGGCCAGAGTCAGTACGAGTGGCCGGCGGAGAACCGCAAGGCTCTTGATGGTATCAATTGGGAGCCATTACTGATGATGATAGGAGTGGAGAACGGTGAACCGATCACAACCGATTAGTCAGGTCGACATTGAGAATCAACTCATGTACCTGATCGAATCGTTGGAGAGTGAGACGGAAGCCTTCGAGCAGTTGGCGGAAGATGCTGCAAAGAAGGAGTCACGGTACAAGGCCAGTTGGGCCAAAGAGTACCTTTCGGCTAAAGGGTCAATCAAGGAGCGGGAGTCATGGGCTGACTACAAGTTGGCCGACACGCAGTTTGACTTCAAGTGCGCCGAGGCTCTCGTCAAGGCTAAACGGGAGAAGTTACTCTCGTTGCGAACCTCGATTGACGCCATGCGAACCCTCAACGCAAATGTCAGATTTCAAGTAGGTCCGTGATGGAACACAACGTGAACGAGTCGTTGAAATCCCTGCTTGTTCCTCTGGATTCTCTTATTCCGTTGGAACATAATCCACGGGTTGGAAATGTCCCAGCGATCATGGCTTCCTACGAGGAGTTTGGTCAAGTCAAACCAGTTGTGGTGAGACCCAATGGCGATGGCATGTCGACCGTTATTGCTGGGAACCATCAGGTCGAAGCAGTGAGGCGTCTCGGATGGACGCATATTGCTGCCGTGCCGATCGATGCGGACGACAAGCGAGCGGTTGCATTTGCTCTCGCAGATAACCGAACGATGGAGTTGGGGCATACGGATTCGGCGGAGGCGGCCGAGATGATCGTTCAAATCGTTGATGAGTACAACGATTTGATGGAGAGTCTCCAGTGGGATGACTTCGAAATCGCCTACTACGAAGAACAGTCCAGGAGGGGAAAATCTGACGATGGGGATGAGGTTGGTTTTATCATCCCGGGGATTACGGAAGTGGTTGGGGCCGCAGCCGAAATGTTGGCAGGGATGGTCCAAGAAGATGAAGATGGGACACGACAGATTGTTGCCGACGATTCGGTAGACCATACCGATGTGGCGGTTCAAGGAAGCACGGCGGTAGTGCCGGGTGCCGCTCCGCGGGCAGTGGTCCAATACACGATCGTTTTTGACGATGCCGACCAGCAGAAGCGGTGGTACGACTTCATCAGATGGCTTCGAAATAATCCAGGTTATGACGGAACCACCACAGGGCAAAAGATTCTCTCATTTATTGATTCTCATTCAGAAGTATGAGTCGTCAGAGAATGTTCCTCGACATATCGTGTGTCGAGGCGGCCCGACAAAGAATCCGACACGTTTACGACACGTTTGACACCGTCTGTGTTCAGTTCTCCGGGGGCAAGGACAGCACGGCGGCTTTATACCTAGCCAAAGAAATCCATGAAGAACGTGGCCTGGGTCCAGTAAAAGTCATTTTCCGCGACGAAGAAATGGTCAGCCCGCTCGTCGAAGAATACGTCAACATGGTTCGTCAATTCGACTGGGTTGACATGGAGTGGTATTGCTTGCCTGTTGGCGCGGAGATTTGGGTGTTGGGCCGCCGACAGTCTTTGATCATCTGGGATGAAGAGCGGGCAAAAGAAGGAAAACTGGTACGCCCGATACCCGACTGGGCCATCACCGCCTTTCATTTTGGGTTAGATCATTCCAAGCCCTTGACCAAACCTATGGACGAATACATGATGCAGGGCAAGGCCGGTCAGGTCGCTTTTATTACCGGAGTCAGGGCTTCCGAGTCCATGATTCGTTACAGGTCGGTTGTCCAGAAGTTGAACGAGAATTACATTAATAATCCTTACAAATTGAGCAAGAGCGTTCCCCTCAAGTTGGCCAAAATCATTTACGACTGGAACATTGATGACGTGTTTCGGTTCATTTCGGAAGAACACAACGCGCCCTACTGCGAATATTACGACCGGGCGGTGGTGACCGGATCCAATACGAGAGTCGGAGTTCCACTGCACGCTGTTGCTGCCCGCCGCCTCGGCGATTTGGTAGCAACGGAACCAGAGTTCTTTGATCGTCTTTGCGAGTGTTTTCCACAGATAGATGCCCAGCGGCGATGGTGGAAAGATGTTGACGTTGACAAGTTCATCGCCCTCTATTCCGAGAACGGTTGGGAGGGTGTTTCGGAATTCATTGATGCCTACATGATCGGACCCGGTAATACTCAGCGGGCTAAGGCGTTGACTGCAGAGTTCCGTCGCAAGCATGCTCGTGATCCATATTCGTATCCATTCGAAAACTTGTTGCGTCACTTGCTGCTGAAGGAAATTGGTAGCGCCAGGTCAGTAACGCCGGTCGGGCCAAAGACGCGAGCGCATACGCTCCGGTTGAAGGAGAATGAAAATGGAGATTGAATTGGTCGAGGGTGAATCCCTCAACGTTCCCGACTGGGGTGCCACTCATATTCTGAGGCCCGATCTGCTGGTCTTGGCGCGGTCCATCGCCGAACACGGAGTTCTTGCGCCACTGGTGGTGCAGCGGGAGGGATCCAATGTCATCGATGGAGTACAGCGCCTGCGTCTCTGTTTGGACAATGCTGCCCTTAATGAGGCGTGCGAGGGGAAGGTCCCCGTGGTGTGGATCGACTGCGACAACGCGGAAGCGATGATCTTGCATATCCAAATCAATCGAGGGCGTGGGGCGGTGGTAGCCCACAAGTTGTCCAAATTGATCAAGACACTCAAACGTGTCATGCGTATGACCGACGCTCAATACAAAGATTTGTTCAGTATGAAATTTGATGAACTCGAGTTGTTGTTGGACGGTTCGATCATCAAGCACCGGAAGGTTGCGAACCATAGGTATTCTCGAGCGTGGGTTCCGGTAGAGGCGCCACCGGGGACAACTGACAGCGATCTGGCGATTCGTCGTAAGGTCGCTATAGAGAAGCCACCCAATCCCGACAGGTAGTGAATGGTAGACTCTTACTTAGATTCGAATCCTGTAGGAGCCTCTATGAAGTTCGGTATATTCAGTGGATTTAGGCTGCTTGTAACGCTCATGTCGTTGCAGCCTTTTTGGATCCAAACCAGTTGGGCCGACCGGTTCAAACTGCGCTCGGGTCTGACTCGTCGTTTGGCAAGTGCTGCTCTTAGGCGGAGGACTTCAGGACGCAGAACTGAGAGCGTAAGAGATCTGACGCGTGCAGCGCTGCGGAATAGAAGGTCTGGATCGTAGTGACTTGCCTGCGAGGATGGTAGAAACGCATGGCATTAGTAACCAAAGCCGACATTGTCAAATATATGGACATCACCCTGAGTCCCTTGCAGGAGGACTCGGCTGATGTGATTTTGGCGGGCCTACAGTCTGAGATGGAAACCTATTTGGGTCGCCCGCTTGAGGTCAACACATACACGAACGAGGTGCATGTGATGGGATCCGATCATGTCGGCGTTCCCATGGGCTCTTTTTTCTACAATTTTGATTCCTCTAGCGCTGCCTCTGGCGCCTGGCCCACCATCTCGACTTTTACTGATCCACCCGATACGGTGTATCTCCGTAATAGTCCTGTTGTAACCGTGACATCTGTTACGCGTACCCCCGCTTCGGCTGGTGCTTCTGTAGAAACACTGGTGGAACATACAAATTATGTCATTCGCCGTTACGGAATCGACGTGTACGGCAGCCTGCCCAACGACAAGATCACGGTCACCTATACGGCAGGCTTGCTCGGTTCAGGCATCCCGATGTTCAAATTGATGATCTTGCGCGCTGCGGCTCGAGAGATGCAGAACATGCACGATGATGTTGTCGGCATCAAAGATCTCGATCCGAGAGAAACCACTCTGGCGGAAATCGGTTTCATGGAGAAAGAATTGCTCGCCATTAAGAGGTACCGGCGCGTAAGGGTTTCGTAATGCGGATCGATATTGATGTCGAATACGACGACGACGAAGCCCAGAACAAAATCGATGCGATACAGCGTCGGGGTAAGAACTTCAAACCCCCCTTAGAGGAAATCCGCGACGAGTTGCAGAAAGCCTGGACCGGCAACTTCATGGCCAATGGTCTTGCCGTGGGAGGTTGGGCTCCGCTGGATGCAGAATACGCGTCTTGGAAGGCTGTTCATTTCCCGGGAACGCCACCGCTCGTCCAGACTGGAGAACTTTTCAAAGCCATCTCCACTTTGCGCGGAGTGGAAGTCGACATCGATCGCCACAAAGCCGAATTCAGCCTCAACAATATTCGGATAGCAAAGTTTCACCAGTACGGAACAGAACACATGGCCAAACGTGAAATCATTTTTGAACCAGCAGGCGCGAACAGGCGTTGGGGCAAGATGATGAGGGAATACCTCGAAGACGGCGGGGACGGAGATCTGTTGTAATGGTACTTCCTACACTTCGATTGATGCACGGTGCACATTTTGCGAAGCAGTATGTCACCGACTATCTGACTGGGGATCTTCCTACTCGCGTACTCGATTACAGAAACGGCTGGGGAGGGCTCACGGACGCGGAACTACCTCTTCCTGTTAAATATCTCAGTTACGAACCCGTGGCACTGGACAAGTGGCCCACCATTATTACGGTTGCTCTCTCGACAAACAACTTGGAGCGCATTGGTTACGGCGGCGGAAACACCACTGCTTATGGTATGGACCCCGAATATCGGGTGGCATACAATATGAGAACCTACATTTGGTGTCGAGGTGGCAATTCGGAAAGCGCAACGATGGTTCGTGACCGTCTTACAACTGTTGTGCGTTCAGCCTTACTGGATTATCCAAGCCTCAAAGCCACTGACCCTTCTCGTACCTTCCGGGCAGAGATTGACGAGTCGGGTATGAGGGAAGAATTTTCAGATCTTACCCCTCTAAAAGGTGAGCGTTTTTTGGCTGGTGCCTATTTAGGGTATGAACTCTCCCTTGATGAAGTTGTGATGCGTAAGGCCTATGGCACGGTTGACGAAGACGGGATTTCCTTCGGGGCCAAAAACGTAGGCCTGTCGAAAGACACTGCAACTGGAGCAGCACTTCAGGAACTCAAACTCGCGACCATTGTCGCTCAGGGTGGTGCTTCCGAATGATGCCCATTGTCGAAACCGACTGCATCTGCAAAGAATTAACCAGCGCTCTTGATCCGGATGCCTTCGATTACGAACGCGCCAATGCTGTTGTAATTTACAACAACAGCGGATTCATCCTTACGACTTGTGGGTATGGACACAGGGTGGCCATTTTTGCTTTAGGGCTATGTTCTCCCGATCACCCAAACGTTGCGGATGCAATCGAACGTGGCTTAGTGGCGGTCAAGAGGAAGTATGATTCCTTCGGACATCCTGTAGGCGACTGATAAGGTACAATCTCATCATGGCAGATAAAACTTTCAAGCATTCAGACCACGCATCTCACCTCGGCGATCCTGCCGGATTGACCTGGGTGCGAAACCCGACTATGGCCTCTTGCACGGTCACCAGCGAAGGTCATGTTCTACCACCAAAGACCTGTGGTGGGATGTCATCAGTAGATGACACCACTCGGGCACTCATCGAAAACAAAACACTTATCCCCTGTTCGGCCCCTGCCACTGATAGAGGAAAGCCTCGCGAAAAAGAGGTAAAACGGCCCGACGCGAAGAGTAGCGCCGGCGATACCCGAGAAGAGAAGTCAGACTAACGCATGGACTTTAGAAGGATGACTCTTCGGGGGCTCCATAGTGGTAATCTTATGGGTAGTGGTTGCACGGAGACCCCATAAGGTCCTCGTACAATAATAGACGAATATCAACGGGACGGTTCATATGCCTGGTGTCACGATTTCAACTGCAGTCCGAAGTGGTCCAATAGGGAACACTATTCGGCCATCCTCGCAGGCTTTCTTTTGTGGACTCGCCGATCGGGGTCCGACAAACAAAGCCACCCTTTGTGCCAGCCTTGTCGACTTTGAGTCGGTCTACGGCCAGTACCAGTCCTATGCGTATCTTCATCCGACCGTGGAAACCTTCTTTGAGGAGGGTGGCACGCAGTGTTGGATTAGTCGCGTAGCCGGCCCGTCAGCCACTACGGGGTTTGTAACCCTGACCGACGGAACCAACGATACGGTTACGTTCACCGCCAACGGTGCCGGAGCATGGAGTTCCGCTCTGTCGATCACCTCGGCTGCCGGCAACATTGCCAACAGCAGGACCGTCACTCTTGCTCTCAGCGGCACAACGATCTTCGTAGCCACGGACACTACGGCCACCGATCAGATCGTCAGCAAGTTCACCAGTAGCGCCATCGCTTCCTACTACGTCACCGTGACTGATGAGGGCGGCGCACTGGTCGACGTTTACGCTAACGCCCAGTCGCTGGCAGCAGGCGACGACGATCGCGCCAACGTAACCTCTGCGCATTACGTCACCGGTCTGACGAACTTCAACGACGCCTACGGGGTCGGTGCGGTGGCTTGCCCGGAGTCAGAGGTTCAGGCCGTATACCAGGGCCTGCTCAATCACGCCAACTCTCACAACCGGATCGCCCTCATCCACTCGGCAGCGGCACAAACTTCCGCTCAAGCCGAAACGCTGGGGGTCACCATTCGAGGCAACGAATCGAACGGTGAACACGGTGCGTTGTACTGGCCGTGGATCAATGTCCCAACTGCCCTCGCCGGTGTCACTCGCAAGATCCCACCGGATGGATACGTTGCAGCCTGTCGGGCACGCGCCCATAACGGCAAGGGCTCTCATCAGCCGGGCGCTGGCATCATTTCCGTAGCCCGCTGGGTAGCCTCCCTCGAAACCGAAGCCAACTCGGCGGTCGGCAACGCACTGGACCACGACAATGTCAACGCCCTCCGGGTCATTGACGGAGCCGTTCGGGTCTACGGCGCACGCTCCCTGTCAAATGACACGAGCAACTTCCGGTTCATCACCGCCCAGGACACAGTCAACGGAATTGTGTACGAGGCCACCAAGACTCTCGAAGACTTGGTCTTCAGCGTTATCGACGGCCGAGGCAACATCTTCGCCAATGTTCAGGCGCGATTGATTTCTGTTCTGGAGCCGAAGCGCATCTCGGGGGCTTTGTACGAAGCCTTCGATCAGGTCGGCGCGCGAATCGACATGGGCTACACCGTCAAGTGCGACAAGAGCCTCAATCCCACGACACAGTTGGCGGACGGACTCGTCAAAGCAAAGATCGGCGTCCGAGTATCTAGCGTCGGCGATCAGATCAATGTCGACATAGTCAAGAGCAACCTCACCACTTCAGTGGTGTAGACGGAGGACTTAAATGGCAAACGTACTTAGTGGATCCCCGCAGAAACTGTCACAGCGACAGATCGTCTGTTCAATCGTTCCTGCGGACGACAACTCCCCTTCGTGGGCTGATTTCCTGTTCGCTCAGGTCTCCGGTGGCGAAATCACTGCAGCCGTAGAGAAGGTCTATGCCGGCGGAGCCGAGCATCCTTCAGTGCTATGCGCCCCTTACGAAATCGGCGATATTACCGTTACAGCCCACATGGACAGCGCCGAAGAGCAAAGCACGGAACCCGGTTATGGGGGTGAGGGCGTTGCCGTCAAACTGGCACTTCTGAGGTCAAAGGTCGGGCGGGCTTACTACAACCTCCATGTGTACCTAACGGACTGCGACATCACGATCACCGGAACTGACCGGATCTATAACAGCGCTCTACTGGTAGGCATCACGGAGCCCGAAGGTGATGCTTCTTCCGGAGCACCAGCAACCTTCTCGCTAACTTTCGCTTGCCAGGGCGTTGTTTCAAACTTGGCTTCACACTAAATCTTTCCGACTTTCGGTAGTTACTGTGAGCAAGTCACGGGTGTGCTAGTTTTTTGCCCATGAGCACTGAACTATACACAGACGAATCTTCTGAAGAAAAGCCAGCGGCAAAGAAGGCTGCCCCCACCGGCGCCCCAAAGGTCCCTGACATCCCAGAAGTCAGCATTCTCGAACGCCTCAGGGACACGATCTCGAAGGAAGTCGAACGACCTATCGTGTTGCTCGAAGTTCCCGAGCGTGAAGGGGTCATGCTTCGCATCAGCCCTAACATCAACCAATCAAAGATGCGCAATTGGCGCAAGCAGGCTGGTGAAGAAACCAAGAACGGATTGGATCCAACCAAGTTTGCTTGTTACGTCGTTGGACATTCGACCGTTGGTGTCGAAATGGATGGCGAAGAAGTCATGGACGACGATGGTTATCCCATGAACTTCGCTTCTTCCGCGATTCTCAAGATGACCAGTGCCGGCCGTCCCGTGCCGGATGCTGTTCGCAACTTCTTCGGAAACGATCCTCACGTCGAATCGGCTGCTCTTGCCGTTCTGGAAGCCGCGGGGTTCTCAGACGTTGTTGACACGGTGGACCCTATGAACGAATCTTCACTCTCCTAGGGGAAGATTCGTACATAAAGTCTGCAGCGCGACTGTCAGAAGCGTTCTCTACTAGTCCTGTAGAACTCCTTAAATGTGACGACTTCGAATGGGCTGTTCTGTTGGCTTGTGCTAAAGTTATACAGGATGACCGGGAGAGACAAGAGCGGGAGAACAAGTAAAACTCCTCGTATCTAACCGGCTCTGAGTCCTCTCTGGAGCACATATGGCTGATGTAAATCTTGTAGTCAGAGCCCACCTGCGCGGCGAGCGAGAACTAAACAAGGCTGAACGTAAACTAGCCAGAATCGCTGTTGCGGCAAAAGCGGCCGACAACAACATGGCCAGTCTCGGCGCTTCTTCTAAGAAGTTCGGCCGGATCATGGAGCAAACCTCCAAACGGTTTGAACTAATCATGACCGACTGGGACAAGATGGTCAAGGGGTTCGGCTCACTGATCACCAAGGTGCTTGGTGGGGCAACCAAGTTCATGGTTGCCGAATTCGCGCTAGTAGCGGCTTCAATGATTGTTGTTCACGGCCTGTTCAAAATTGGTCGATGGTTAATGAAGGGGTACCACGGCGCCATCAAGATGGTAGCCGGTGCAGCAGCGGGCGCCGCCGCTGCCCTGTCAGTTCTTTCTGCCGCTATTCGTGAGCAGCAAGCCGCCATGTTTTCCTACAAGGGTCTGGAACGGAATTACAAGGATCTCAAGGGTGGGATCGCTGCCGTAAGAATGGAAATGCGTGGCATGGCCACAGATGTGACGATGGCCGCTATGGGCATTGAGAACCTCAACACCATTTTTGCTGGTGCTAGTCAACGAGGCACTTTCAACAAGGGTCTGACCAAAGGCTTGATGGATATTGCTGCAGCGGGTCAGCCGCTTGAAGCAGCAGCGAAGTGGCTGGGTGAAATAGTCGGTCTCCTGACTGACCCCAAGGTGGACATGGGTGAAATCAGGAAATCCTTCGTGGGCATGGGCGAGTTGGGCGAGAAGACCTGGGAGAAACTCCAGAAACGGGGTATCAGGTCGGTCGACCAAGTAAAGAATGCGATCCGAACTGGTCTCGTATCTGAAATCGCTGGCGTTGAGGGTCAATGGGATGCGGTTTCTGGAACATTGGTCAGCCGATTCAAAGCGGCTTTTACTATTATTCGTACCGATTTTGCTGATATCGGTGATGCTTTCCTCGGGGATGTAAAAGGGTCTCTTGATGAAGTGACGATTATTTTCCGACGTTTGCTGTTCAAGATTCGTGCTGATGTTGTCAGGTTTGGGAAGGGCGGTCTTCTCGGTGGCATGGTGTCGGCCATGGAGAAGATCGAAAGCGGAATGGTCAAACTCATGACCAAGTGGCTTCCCAAAGCGGAGGGCATGTTCGGGCGGATAGCCGATTGGTGGGGTCGGTTTACTGACGGGTGGAAGAAGGTCACATCTTCTCTTGCTCCGTTGCTGAGTGCCGCTCGAACTCTTGAAGATATGTTCATGAACATTCTTCGTCCGGTGGGTGATTATCTCAGCAGTTCATTTAAGAACCTGAGAGTTTTCTTGATTGATTCGAAGAAGGATTTCTTGGCGCATGGCACTGCGATCGGGGGTCTTCTTGAGGCACTACTTGGTTTCAAAACGGCATGGACAGAAATGTTCCAAGACGCCATGCCGTTTATCAACAAAATGATCGATGGTGTAACCCAGTTGGTTGAAACGTTTACCAGTTTTGCCAAAGGAGTTAAGGGGATGGTTGGTGGCATTACGGGGGGGAGATTTTCACCGCTCGGCAAGGCGGAAGGGAAGAATCCGGGATTAGGTTCCGCATTCACGATGATGGCTCTGACCCAGGCATTCAGGGGGGCGAAGAACACGAAGGGGACATATGTAGAAAAGGGGCTTGATCTAAAAAACCTCAACAACATGACCGTGACTGCCGCAAATGTCAACATTAACGGTGCACCCATGGGCGCAGGCGGCGGCGGTAAGGCTCTCGCGGATTACGGTTACGCCCCAAGCGCCGCAGCCATACATGGAACAAGGAATCGAACACTCGGACTTGACGGTGGCGGAGCAGCAGCAGCAGCAGGTGGCGCAGCGGCAGCAGGAGCAGGTGGCTGGGGTGCAATAGGCGGCAGCCTTGGCGTTGGCGGCGCAGTAGTCGGCCCTCAACTCTTCGGTGCGAACGACTACAACACTGCCGATAAATATCAATTTGGTCCGCCAGGCCAGGGTGTCATGAGACCTGGCGCTGGTAGTGGAACGGGTTACACCTCCCCGAATGAACAACTCTCAATGGATACCTTGCTCGGCGAGCAGGCCGCCACGCCGTATTTCAACGAGCGCACGATGCGCTTCCATCGTCGCGACAAGGAGTTTGGTGCCGGGAACATGGTCCCGAATGCGGTGGGAATGGCGTCGCTAGGGCTGTCGCCCTCGGGCGGCGTTCTTGAGGAGTACATGAAACCCCAGGGGGCCGCCGAGCAGGGATCTTTGTTTACATCGGATATTGGTGCGGCAGCCCCCGGCACCGGGCCTGGAGGATTCGTTGAGCCCGGCTTTAGTCGAACCGCCCTCGCACCCAGCGCGGCCGACAGACTCAAGCGGGAGGTTGCCGGGGGTGGGGGACTGGCCGCATCGCTGGGTGGTGCTTACGGCGACGGAACCGGTGCTAATGGACTCGATTTCAGCCAAATGACTCCGGGCCAACTGAAAGAGGTAATACGGGCGAACGAGGAAGTGGCCCGGCCGGGTGGCGGAGTGGAAAAAAATCCGTATCACGGAAAGAGTGTAGGAAGGTCCCTGGCGGGTGCTGCGCGCGGCAAGGCGGGCCGACAGGCATTGAGGGGAAACCTCAAGGCGGCGTGGGAGCGAGAAAAGTTGATGAGCACCACTCGGATAACGAGTGACCCGACAGGCCCCAAAACGCTCAGACAGAAGATGAGAACTAAAGCGATGCGACGGCTGGGCGCCGGCAGTGCTCGATCCGACCAGATCAGAAATAAAGTGGGAAGTGGATCAGGTTTTGGCATGCGCATGGGTGTGGGCATGGGCATGGGTGTGGCGAGCGGCTTCATGAGTGACGAAGCCCAAGGGGCAATGAACCTTGGTTCCTCAATCGCCATGATCAATCCCCTGCTGGGTGCCGCCGTTGGTCTTGGTGGTACCGCTCTGAAATCACAAACAGCGATGGGGGGAGCGATGGCCGGTGCTGGTGCCGGTGCCGCTCTCGGTGGAATGATCGGCCCACAGGGCGCTGTCGTCGGCGCCATCGTTGGCGCCATAGCGGGAGGCGTTATGGGGCACTTCGGCAAAGGCAAAGCCGCCAGAGAAAAAGTTGAAGCAAACGCCAGAGAGACTGCCAGCGAGATTTGGGGAGGGATGATTTCGGGTATCGACGATGCCCGGGCAGGAGGAAAGGCGTTTACCGGAAAACGGATGAAGCGTGTCATGAATGTCGACCGAATGGGCGGCCTCATCACGAGCGGCAACGCAGCCAATGCTATGCAGAGGAAGGGCGGCAGGCAGTGGGATGAGGAGGCCAGAAAATGGGTTGACCAGACAGAGAACGAACGGTTAGGTCACGCCGCCCGACAAGCAGTCGTGCAAGATATTTACAACAACCAAGCCAAGTTTGGCGTCTCAATGACGGTAGAGGAACGCGACGAAGCCCTTGAACGGCCGTTCGAATTCTTGGATGAAATGCTGCCGGAAATAACAAAGCATCACGGCGTAGCGACCACTGTCCTAGACAAGTACACCAACCGCATGGAACACATGACAGGCATGTTTGATGTTTCGGAAGAGAAACTTCTCGAAATGGCAGGCGTTGTTGGTGTCAATCTGTATGACGCAACCAAAAGTACTACAGAGATGATTAAACAACTCTCTGGGGCATTGATGCAAACCCGAGATGCCATCAATCAAATCTTCGAAGACCAGATGGCTACAACCTATGAATCGTTGGATGTGGAAGCCAAGGCGTTTGAGGCGTCCATTGCCATGGACGAAAGCGCCAGGGCTTGGAAGGAAAAGGTTGACGCTGGAGATGTAGGAGAGGGGGACGCTGAACGATTCCTTCAGGATCAAATGAGTTATGCCATAGATCTCGCTAAGGGCGACTCGTTGACCGGGGAGGCCATGTTCAATAGGTTGTTTGCTAACGATAAGGCATTCACTCAGACGAACGGTATTCTCGCAGGAGACAAGTACCGGTCGTCAATTATGACCGGGAATATCCCGGGGATTCTCGCCGATCAGGCGTCCACGTTCGATGAGCGGAAAGTGTCTTCTCTTAGGCAGTCGGTAACTGGCAATTTGATGGGGGCTGGCGTTCAAGGCACTTTGAAGCAAGGCGTCATGCAGAACCTGGACTTCCGTAGCCAGCAGCACCTCGCCCAGATGTTTGCCGGGATGACCGCATTGGAAACGGGAGGGGAGTTCAAAGACGACGACGGCAATCTTAACGCTGCAGGTCGGACCCGGCTGAAGGACTCTCTCAATGACATTCTTGGTCCGGGTGCCATAACTAACCTCACCGCACTTAAAACCCCCCCAGGGACGGAGGCGCTGTCAGGGGAAGACATGGCTGGCTTCGCCACGGCATTCGACACCAGCGTGGGCGTTTTCTCAACTGCTATCGACGATCTTGTTAAAAAACTGGGGAGCGACACAAAGCATCCGATGGGTGATACGTCAAGCGCTATGGCTGGCACTCTCGCAGCGCACGGTCGCATTAGCGGGGGACTGGCCGGGAAGCGCACCATTACGTCCGGATACCGCAATTACGCTCTTGGGTCCAGCAACTCCGACCATGTAACCGGCAGGGCTCTGGACCTTGTGGGTGACAATCTTGGGGCTTACCAGCAGGGCATCAAGAGTGGTGGGGGGTACGCGGAGTTCCACGGCATGGGCGACTCCCGGCATCTGCATACCGTGCCTGCCGTTGGTGACACTGCGTCGTCCCAGGGGGGAATGGGAGGCGGGTCGAGTACCAACAATTACACCATTAATGTGACTGGTGGACCTAATGCGAATTCACAAGAAGTGGCCTCGATGGTTATGAATGAGATTCAGAATTTGAACAGATCTAATCGGGAGAGGTCATAATGCCGAAAGGAATTCATGCCGCTCAGTGGCCCACGCGTGAACTGACGGATTCGTTGATCCCCGGACAGTTGAAGTGGCCCGCCGTCGTCTCGGACGACCCAACGAACTCCGGTAATCAGTATTTGGTTGATTCTGCTCCCACCGAGTTGTCGTTTATTTCCCAGGCTAATAGTGGCATGTACAGCGACAGGCTTGGCAAACTTTACCGGGCAACCAATTACGAGGGATTGCGCGGAACATACTTCATACGAGACGGTGTTGTTAATGAAAATACTAGAGCCCTGCAGCGTTATCAGTTGTGGGAGTGGATTGGATGGGCGGCTGACAAGTACTTAGACCCTGTAGATATTGCTCATATAAACGGCTTGAACGTTGACCATGCAAATCGAATGGCCAAAAGAGCGGAGGAAGCGGGTCTGCTGGCTGTGAGAGAGATGTATTTCTGGGACGGTCACAGCAGACATGATGATGGCGGTCTCAAATTCTCTTTGTATTACACGGATGGCCAGGGTCACAGAACAACTGGAACAGGAATAGTCGGCATTGACTTCTACGAGATGCTAAGCACCGGCGTCGCCGACGATTGGGTAAAGGGTGTCCGGGCTGGAGTCCGTGGTCAGGGGCGAAACCCCACTGCGGGTCGTGACCGCGGTGGGGGCGGACGGAGTCGTCTCAATCCCGACGGAACACGACCATGGGAAAAGCCGTGGGCTGTGCCTGGCGTTGAGGATGACGCAGGCGAACATTCTACGGAGGAGGCCTATCAGAGGGTGTACGCAACAACCCTGGCGTGGCAACGCTTATCCGAGTTTCGTAGGATTCATGCCGCGGTTGGAGCCCAGAAGCGTCGGCAGCGAACGGGTTTGGGTGACTTGGGCAATGGAAACGTAGGATTCGTGGACACTGAGGCGACCAACGCCATGTACGAAATCTATCGACCTCAGATGCTGGACGCAGTTTCAACTGTTTTCAAAAGTATTCAACTGGGTGGAATTGGTGGTTCTCCGGACCATGTTCAAAGCCGGATCCAAGCAATGCTTCGAACCAAGTTGCTATCTGAGGGTTTTACTTCCGCTTGGATTGAAGTCTTCTACGCTGAAGAACAAATCGAAACCATCACTCCGGAAGGATTTGATGTTTACGGAACGGATCAGGGTAGGCGGCCGGTTGTCGCCGGAAGCGATCCTGGTACCAGGAACGACCGGACAAACCCGGGGGATTACACGACTTACCCCTATGTGGCTCCGCTGTCACCACCGGCTTCACGAGTCGTCGTGCACGCGCCCTTTGGTTACCTTGTGCCGCCGGGGGGAACCTCCGGTCCAAGGGGTGGCCCTCCAAACACTCAGTTGGATAATTGGACTAAGCCTCAGTTGTTGCAAAGATACCCGCATGACTACAGTTTTGCCAACTACACGTTGCATACGTTGAATCCTCGGATTGCGAAAGATGAGATATTTTATTTCGACTATGCTCCAACTAATGTTTCTTATCAGGGGCTTGGAGCCCAGTGGGTTGAGGTTCCTCGATCTGGGGATCTTCCCATCGTGGAGTTTTCTTCGTGGTCTCTTATGAAAGTTTCTATGGATTTCCTGATTGCTAATACTGTAACGTCAAGCATGGGAGTCCCGCTTCCGGATGGTCTTGTCACCGGAATTTATGAAAAAATAGAAGTTCTTCGGCGAATGGCACAACGGCCATATCCGATTTCTGTTTTCCACTTGGATCAACTTTTGAGGGTTTCCATGAGACGCGCTGAGACGACTGGCAAACCATTGGAGTTTGTTATCAGTGATCTTTCTGTCAGTTCCATGCGTCGTACAATCGAGGCGGGGAACAAGGAAATCACGACTGCACAAATCAAGTTGACTTTGCAGGA
>Ga0302120_10000269_pt1 | contig 22370 bp, 33 predicted proteins | sample AG5_Bottom_MG_FD_203118 | JGI IMG/M metagenome (GOLD analysis project Ga0302120, IMG submission 203118) | Marine microbial communities from Western Arctic Ocean, Canada - AG5_Bottom | ecosystem: Environmental > Aquatic > Marine > Oceanic | place: Canada: Western Arctic Ocean | collected 2017-10-01 | reverse complement strand
AGGTGTCTGATGTCTAGTAGGTGGTTTTGGATTTCGGTTGTGGGGATGTTGTGGCGGCTTGCGGTTGTTTTGAGGAAGTTGTCGATTTCTGCGATTAGTTGGTTGATGTTTTGTCCTATTTGGGCGGTTTCGTTGGAGTCTCCCATGGTGGGTGTTGGGGTTGTGTCTGTTTCGGTCATGTGTTTTGGTCCTGTTCGATTATTTTGGCTGTTTCAGGGATGATTGCTGCTAGTGATTTTGGGGTGTGGTGTTGTTCGCCGTTGTCGTCTACCCAGTGTATCCAGAGGTTGGGGTTGGCTAGTCCCTCTGTGAGTAGGTTTAGGTGATATTTTTCTCTAGCCATTTGGTATCCATCCGGGTGTGGTTTTGTATGGGTTTCTCCATTGTTCTGTGTATGCGTTGTGGCGGACTTGTGGTTCGCCTGTTCCGCCGTTTAGGTAGTTGACTCTGGCTGCTGCTTCTTTGATTGTGTGGTGTGTGGATTCGCTGGTGAATGATAGGTATGGTTTGTTGTCGTGTGAGTATTTGGTTGTGTAGTAGCCGACTTGGTATTGGCTGTTTGTTGGTCCTGTTGTTATGTACACATACATGTTTGGATCCTCTGTTCTAGATAAGACTATCCGTGGGACGACTATGCGGCCCCTATTTTCCCGATTCTACAAATTTTTTCGCGAAGAGGCAACTATTGGGGTATGCCCGCTCCGGGGACCGCCCCGCCTCGCCTCGCCTTGTCCTGCCGAGTCCTGCCGCTCCTGCCTTGCCATTCCACGCCCGTCCTCACTCCGCCTAGCCTTGCCTGCCATGCCAAACCATTCCTTGCCCTGCCGGGACTTTCCACACCTCGCCTGCCCTGCCAAGCCCTGCCATTGCCTGCCAAACCATTCCGCGCCTCGCCACGCCTGCCAAACCATTCCGGGCCGAACCCGACCCTGCCTTGCCGGACCTCACCGAGCCGGGCCTCGCCTTGCCTGCCACGCCTCACCGCGCCGAGCCATATCCGACCTTGCCCCGACGGGACCTGCCTAGCCTGCCTAGCCATTCCGGGCCTCGCCTCGCCTTACCTAACCATTCCTTGCCGTAACCTGCCTAGCCTGCCTTGCCGTACCGCGCCCAACCCGACCGCGCCCAACCACACCTGACCTCGCCGTGCCTTGCCTAGCCTGCCCAACCTTTGCCAGCCACTCCTGCCATGCCATTTCCCGCCGCTCCGTACCTTGGCGTGCCGAACCGGGACTGGACTTGCCTGACCCAGCCTGCCTCGTCTAACCACGCCGAACCGCTCCCCGCCCTGACTCGCCTTGCCTATCCTGCCATGCCCAACCCCTGCGCGCCCGGCCCTGCCATGCCTGCCGTGGCAAAGAGAAAAGGGGGGCACAAAGGCCCCCCGATCTCGTACTACTTCAATGCTTCTGTAATGGCTCGTGAAACCACGGACCACTTATCTCCTGCTGCGATGATTCCAGCAACATCCCTATATGTGTTGATCTTCTCGTTGAGATGTCCAGCCTCGCCCTTCAACCGGTTGAGAAGGTTCTCAGCCCGTTCGGGAGCAGCCAAAATCTCTGTGGTCAATGAATAACCGGAACCCGTATCAGACCTTGAGAACATGTTCAGCCTGTGCTGAACTGGGTCGCCCGTAGGCTCTTTCTTCTCAAAGATGACCTTGTACCGGTGGATCAGGTCATGGGCCTGTTCCAGTCGCCGCTCATGTGCGGCTGATACATCATCCCAGTTGAATTCATCGTGGAAGATGTGCTTAGGATCACTAGCCTCTTCAACGATGTCTTCAACTTCGATAACCCCGCCACGAGCCGCTGTCATATCGACCAACGCCTGACGTTTTTCCGCCGGGGTCCATGCCGTAAATTCGTGTTCTGATTCCTGCATTGTTTACTCCGTGTCCTGATTGCTGAATACTTCGATGTTTGCATTCGGGTCGATCTTGTACCGACCGTAAACACCACTGTTTGACTTAGGCGACGACGGCCTCCACTCACCAACACCACCAAGGCCACCGGCGTTGATAATCGCCAGTACCGAGTTCAAGTTGATGACATGCGGCATGAAGTCAACCTTCAGGACACACTTCCACCCGTGGTAGGCGGGACGATACCGAAGGTCGATACTGCCCATCCCCACGCGAGGCGTGTCTTCACGCATGACACACTCGTCAAATTCCAACGGGACCAACATCTGAGGACCCTCTCCATGGAAAAACAACGCAGTCTTCATGCCTACCTTTGTTACCTCTTTGCCGTACAGGCTGCACGCGTTGACCGTGGCAGCCTTGAATGCGACGCAAGGATGGCCCGGAGTTCCGTCTTCAAGCAGGTACTTCGCTGCCTCAAATTCGGCCTTCGGGTCCTTCGGCTCACGCGCTGGCTTGATGTCACTCTTCGGTCCCATTCCCTTGAGAATGGCCTTAAGTGACTTGGGTGCCCAAGCATGCTGGATCAACGGAGAAAGTCCGATGATCGGAACGTGTACCGTATGCGTTTCCAACTCCGGAATGGTGATACTGGCAACGCCCACATCGTCAGATGCCGTAATAGGCGTGGCGATCTGGGCTTTCTTCGCTTCGGCTATTGCCTGTGTGGCAGTAGCCTTGTTAACAGTTTTGGCTGCTGTAGCCATAGTTTAGACCTCCTGTGAGGTGTTATGAATGCCTGAGTGTTCTCAGGCATACAAGTAAGGGTAGCGAGCCCCTAGTCAAAAACCAACCTCGCCGCTAAAATAGTTCAGATTGAAGTGGGGAGAGCGGGGATACCTTTTCCGTCAGACAGTGAAACGGGTTTCACTCGGCGTTCGCTCGGGTATCGGATGGGACCGAGAATTCCGTACCGGAGTAATACTAGCCGAGCAGGTTCCCCTTAACCTAGCGAAAGGAGATGCTAGGCTTAGCCCTCCCCACGATCTTTACGAGTTCCATAAGTTGTCTAGTCCTCTGACCATACCACCCGCACGAAGATAATCGACAGCAGCAGAGAGTTTGAAGTGCATCTTTCCTTCTGCGCCGATGGGGTAGCGGTCTTCCAACAGTCGCACCGTGGCTTCAAACGGGTATCCGTCCCATTCTGCATCGAACAGCGTGTACGGCGCATCGTTCGGAGTCGGGGTTGTTTCTTCGCCACCGACGTGGGTAACCTCTGGTGATTCTTGTTCCGGCGTCACTCCGGGGGCTTCTGTGAGGGCCGCTGCGGTGGTCGTCGGGGCGGGAACCTCTAGTTCGGGTATCGGTTCGGGGTCGGGCGGTATCGTGGTGGTCGCTGGAAGATTTGATACCCATACTCCGACCTCGTTGATTTCCATGACTGGAAGCGAGTACCCGTAGTTCCCCATGCATAGCGACTGCCACACAGTAAACGTCGGGGTCATCGGATTGGCCTGCGCCCAGTAGGGATCATTGAACCGGCGGATGACCATGTTGGCGTCCAGAATCCATTCGGGGATTAGACCTGAACTGAACATCAACGCTTCGATCTCCGGATAGTTGCCGTTGGCCCAATCATCAATGGACAGAATCTGGCCGTCGGTCAGGTTTCTAGCCCACACAACCCTTGGGTCTTCGAGACCCTTGCCGCCGTGGAGTGCTTCGTCGTAGCGGAACACGACGCCGGACGGGATTGTGCCATCAGCCTCCATCGTGGTGATGTGAGCCGCCCACTCGTCGTAGGTCATATGGATAAATCCGTACTCGGTGGAGCAGGGAGAGTAGATCGTGTCGTGGCTGGCACTGGCTGGTGTAGCAGTCAGAACAGCGCCAAAGATGGCTACGGCTACTAATACTTTTAGCATATTTAGATAGTCCTATCCTATTAGATGGGCAGGTGGATCCAAACCAAGACTTCGGAGTTCATCAGCGAGTGACTTTTCCGGAGCATTTTTCAGAGCCTGCCATTTGGTATCCTGTGCCAAAAACGACACTACTCCCCCCCAACTTTTATCCCGATTACCCGTCATCGACTTAACTAGATTTGTCCGGCGAGTGGCTGTCTGGGCGATGATTTCGATCCCGGCGTCATAGCGACCCTGATCGATCATTTTGACCAAGATTTCAGGTGTGGGCAGCCTGAGTGGCTGTTTCTTAATCTCGCCATGTTCATCAAGAATCGCATGCGCGACTTGTTGGGCTGCTGTTACTTCGGCCTTTGTCTTGAAGTACCCAAGTTCAACGGCACGGCCGTCGCGTCTGATACGCGCTCTGATCATTCCCTTATTACTTGTCATGTTCGCAGGGTAACGTTTTGTGAAAGAACTCACAACCTGCGTTACGAGATTTTTTCTGGCTTGGAGAAAACTAGCAAAGATTCGTGCGGTATCCGTTGCTCAGAGTTTTCTCCATGGGATAACCCACTAACTGGAATAATAATCGTATTGATTTGCTTGAACCCCATCTCAGCACAAGTATCAGTATGCCATTTCGTCACATGCTGTATTTTTCCATCTCTGATGTGATCCTTAATGTTAATGATCAAAAGACCCCCAACTTTAAGAACCTTCTTAGCCTCCAACCATGCTTCGGTGTGAAAGTGCTGATAGTCCTCGCCCCACTGCATTGCCGCAGCACTACCTTTTGTTAGTTCCCGACCGAGGTAATGCCGGTAAGTGTGTCGTTTGCTGCCGTCTTTCGCGTTGTGATGGTCGGCCATGCGATTGCCAAAACACGGTGAGGTAACCACGGCGTCGAAGTATTCCTCGTCGTACCCGGTATTCAAAGCGCTACCCACGGCGGTACCTTCTCGTTGGTACGCCCACTCTGGTTCAATCTCTATACCCGTCGTCATGTACGGCAGATCGTGAATCGTGCCGATTCCGGCGAAAGGATCCAAAATCAGGAGTGTGGGATTGTCCCCAAGAATTTCGATGACTGAGTTGAGATGTTTGGCGGTGAACTTTGCTGGATGCGGAGGGGGGAGTGGATAATCAGCGTCGGTGTCTACTGCGTCGGGGTTGTAACTCATGACTGGTTCCGATATTTCTTCTTTAGTTTTACCCAGCGGGGGACTGGCTGACCCTCATGGAGGACAGTGTGACTTGTTCCAGCCTTACCTCCCTGTGCTCCCAGTTCGTCCTGCTTGTAAACGGTGAGGACCCCAAAGGGGGTGCTGTAGACATCTTTGATCTCATCGGATTCGATCAGGTCTTTATTCATGTGATGTGTCCTTCCAACATGATTTACTTGGATTCCAGTGATGAACTCCGCTGTCATAGAATAGCCATGCCGCCACAGCGACGTTGGCTCGTCCGTGGAACGGGTGGTAGTCACCCCACCCGGCTCTTTCGGATCTTTCCGCCCAGTATCTGGCGAGGTGTTGGAACCAGCCTACGGCGAGAGCGTCGGACACCACGTCTGAACCGATGTGATGGCTTTGCCCGCTGGATTCGCAGAAGGCGATCTTGAGTGCTAACACCCTGTCTTCGGGCTTGAAGTATTCGTTGATGAGTTCCCCCAAGGTGGGAAGTTCGTAGTGTCCGTCGCCCGGCTCGCAGCCGTGTGAACACGGCGTCTCTATCTGCCCAAACTCCGGGTAGTTCTGAAGGAGGAGGGCGTGCGGCCCGCCCAGCGAGAGAACGTGAGCCTTGCGTGTCTTCGGCCCGTAGACGCCATCGACGGATTGCATCCCGAGTTCCATTTGGAGGGTGGTGACCTCTAGGGATCGTTCAAAATACCGGTACTGTTGGCCGGTCATGGAGTTAGGGGATCTCGTGTGAACACGCGGAAGTGTCGTCGTAGTTGTGGTCGTACTTGTTGTTGTACTCGTCGTGGTTACCGCTACAAGGGTCGGGCGCACGATCGCGATCGTAGTGCTGGTAGTGCTGGTAGTGCTGGTGGTGGTTGCCGGAGGTTTCGATATGGCGGTTACAGCCCTGATCTGGCCGCTGATCGGAGCAACGTTTCCGGCAGTTGTGCCATCGAAGCAGGATGTCGTCCATGCAAGAATAGTTACGAGAGTCCCAACGGCGATTCGTGAAAACATGGTCGCTCCTCTCCAGTTGACCTGAGTCCTATAAGTTAGGTATGCTGGTGTAAGCCCCTACAGTGTACTCCTGCGGACAACCGGCTTCTAGAGGGTATACAGAAAGATCAGTCGATCACAACCTGCGAGGAAAATTCATGCCAAGCACTAAAGAAGATAATAGCAAATTGGAAATACCATCCGATTTGATTGAAGCCATTGAAATGTCGTCTTTTGAGCGGCAACTGCCGCGACAGGGTTGCAGCGAAATACATAAATTTCTAATGGATCCAAATAATGAAAATGCTGAAGAGCGGGCTAATAAATGGATTGAGAATCAAAAGGCATTGTGGCCAGAAGTTGACCGGGTAGTCATGCGCCTCCACGAAGTGGCTCCCGTCGATACTGCTCTGCCCAAGTGGCACCATCAACCATGGTGGATGATGCTCACTCTTCCGTGGTCCGATGGATTAGATCAAGCCATACGGGATGCGGATTCGTGGTGTGATAAAAGAGAGAATGCCCAGTCCGCGTAATGCTCCGCGCAGGGAGACGGTGACCGTAACTAAACTTGGGAAGTACGGGCATGTAATTTGGGCGCACCAATTGGTGTGCGGTCACACCATCACACGGAAGCGGAAATCGCCTACCGGCGTACTTGGTTGTGTCAAGTGTATAGAGGCGTCTGGTTTTGAAGAACTCGCTCAGAGTCTCACGATCCCAGTTGAATCCCCATTTGATGACGATCTCTCGCAAGCCGAAGGAGAGGCACTTAAGGTGAAAGCCTTATTGGCTGGGCGTTTCGGCGTTCCTCCAGAGCAAGTGGATGTGGCCGTGCGAGCCAACTCCAGCGGAATCATGGAGTTGGATTCAGCCACGATTTCCCTCACACGCAGGCAATTGATGAATTTCTCATAGTCCGGGTTGCCCCACAATCCGATCCGCTGTATTGTTTCTCCGTGCCCTCCGAACCTTCTCCCGAAGAGATCTTTGAAGTCTTTCAATGTTGGGTATCCACTTGTAGATCTTCTGCCCGAGGTCGTAAGCCGGTTCTGGGCGACAAGCGACGACGCAAGATCAAGCAGGCTATCGCCATGTATGGAGTCGATGACTGTAAAGACGCAATACGGGGGGTTGTCCACTCCCCATGGCATATGGGTCACAATCCGCAAGGCAAGAAGTACGATGATATCGAACTTATATTGAGGGATGAAAAACACATAGAAATGTTCTTGACTTACGCCGACCTATTAGACGGCGATTTCCAAGTCATCGAACTATACGCGAATACTGAAGAACCATTCTAATAAGTCATGGATAAGGACGCACTCGCTGGGGCCGTCAAGCAAGTCTGCATTAATTGGAATCTCCCTACCGTCGGCCCCCCCTTTCAAGATCGATGTAGACTCTGGTGGGATTTTTTAAGTGACGTTGAAATTGATTTAGTGAATGAAGCCATTAAACAACTTATCTCGTTGGATCAAAGATTCCCTCCACGCGTAGGACAGGTTCGACGGTTAGTAATAGATATAAAATTGAAGGACCCGATACCTAGCCCTCCTGAGGCATGGGCACAGTTGCGCTCAGCCATCGACGCTTCTGAGGCGGGAGTGACTTTCCAAAAGCCCCACGATCTCGTCGGCCAGACCATGAGATCGTTTCCTAACAGTGGTACTGCGTTGAGAACTAATTCAGATAGAGATCTATTTCTGTCTGCTTACGAGAGAATCGTTCAGAACGCTGAAAAAGAAAGGTATTTAGGTGGATCAGACGCCTGAGGTTGATCTCGTTCTTTCCAAACTTGACAAGGTTCGGCATGCCGGTAGCGGTTGGGAGGCGTGCTGCCCAGCCCATGAGGACGATAAACCTTCCCTCACCGTCGGAATAGGGCGCGAGGGACAAGTTCTACTTCATTGTCACAGCGGCGCTGGATGCTCTTTCAGCGAGATCTGTGATGCTATGGATCTTAAGCCGAATGACCTGTGGCCAGAGTCGGATAAACCTAAACAGAAACTACGCAAAGAAGCCACCTACGTCTACGAAGATGCTAATGAAAATCCCGTGATGCGGGTGATCCGTTTCAAAGACGAGTTGGGGAAGAAGACCTTCCGACAACAAAGGTATGCAAATGGAGAATGGGAGTGGGGCACTCAAGACATAGAGAAGCCTCTCTACCGCTTGCCTCAGGTTTTAAAACAAATCTCCGACGATGGAATCGTCTATGTCGTAGAGGGCGAAAAAGATGTTCACACACTGGAATCAGAAGGTCGGGTAGCAACCTGTAACCCCGGTGGTGCGGCATCAGAATTCACTGAGAAAAAGTGGCTTCCCAATCATACGGCTGCTTTGGCCGGAGGGAAGATCGTCATCATCGCTGACGATGATAAAGCAGGCATGGCTCATGCCAGCCATGTGGCAGCGGAACTCAGGAAAGTTGAAGCAAGAGTAAAGGTTTTCAAACCAGCACGAGGAAAGGACATTTCAGATCACATAGGCACTGGACTGTCGATGAGTGATCTGAAGATTGTTGTTGGTGAGATCAGAGATGAATTCACCGACCTCGTTGATGCCCTTGCCAATCTTGACCACAGCCAACCATTGGGCGTCAGAATCAACAAAGCCAAACGCCTTTTGGATGGGTTTGATACTGAAGATGGATCGAACGAAAAGGGACGGCTGGTGGATTGGGCCACGCTGATTAAAGAGGAATCAGAAGATTCCTACGACTGGCTGATTCCCAATCTTCTAGAACGTCAAGAACGAGTGATCGTTGTCGCGGCGGAAGGGGTCGGGAAAAGTTACTTAGCCCGACAGGTGGCGCTCATGTGTGCTGCCGGAATACATCCATTCAAACGAGACAAGATGCCACCGATTCGCACCTTGTTCATTGACTTGGAAAATCCTGAACGGATTATTAGAAGAACGGCTCGGAAGATATACGAGAGAATTGAAACCGTCGGAAAAGCCAAGGACATGCAAGCCCATCTCGTCGTCAAGCCTGATGGACTGGATCTTCTCAAATCTGAGGATCGGAATAAGTTGATCGGATGGATTGAAGAAACTAAGCCAGAATTGCTTGTTCTCGGACCGCTCTATAAGGCATTTCTGGATCCGGGCGGAAGAACTTCCGAATCGGTAACTACCGAAATGGCAAGATTTTTAGATTACATTCGCAGTGAATATGGTTGTGCCCTGTGGCTGGAACATCACGCCCCGTTGGGATCTGGCACCAGCAGAGAAATGCGCCCGTTTGGTTCTGCCGTGTGGAGCCGTTGGTCAGAGTTCGGGATTGCCATCGTTCCAGACCCCACGGACCCTAGTGTCTTGGAAGTGAGGCATTATCGTGGAATGCGCGACGAACGAGAGTGGCCCATCCGCATGCGCCGTGGTGGCGAAGATGAATGGCCGTTCATTGTTTTGGAATTCTTTAATCTAACGGAAAAGCGGTGATGGACGACAGCGACGAAGAATGGGTCCAGCAGGCTAAATGCAAAGATAAAGACATCCACCTATTCTTCATCTTGCGTGGCGATCCGGAACAGCGATCAAAAAGAGAAGCGGCCTACGGCATTTGTAGAGGCTGTCCGGTTCAGAGAGAATGCTTGGACTACGCGATGATAAATCATGAAGTTGGCATTTGGGGTGGAACGAGCGACAACGACAGGCGTCTGATGAGACGCAGCCACGCTTATACGGCGATAACAGAACCTAGAAGACGGGTTCTTTGGTATAGCCCGCATGGATAGACCGCAGGCCGTGGTTGCGGTGCCACATGAGAATGTCACCGCATTCACATTTTAAGTGAAATCTCCAGAGGCCCGTTTCGATGCCTCGGTTGATGGAATCGTCTAGGTCTTTATGGCACGACGGACAGACATACACGGCGTCACCTCCCGTTACGATAACCATAACACTACTACTAGTAGTAGTGGTGGGAACTCTCAAGGGAACAGTAATTCTCCTAAAGAGGGGATTAATTGGTGATGGTAGATGTTCCACTGGCTTTTGTGTGACTTGAAGTTGTTGTAGTTGGTTGGCCGAGGATCAACTTCGCCCTTCTTGATCCCAACCGCTTTCTCATAGAATTGCTTCTTGGGTAGCCATCCGCAAAAATAGCCAACGTTTGCAGGCACTTTCGTTTTACCGATCATTTCTTTTTCATGGTAGAGAATCCGCATAAACGCAAAGACATCAACACCTTGAGGTAGGTCGCTGTCATCCTCGCGGCCCATAGCAACGCTGCCTTCCCAATTATGTTTTGGCATGCCCTTCGACCATTTTGATTTTACATCGATCCTGATTCCCTGAACATCTAAATCGAAATGCGCATTTGGCTCATGTTCGATCTTTAGCGGACCACCACCGTAGCCATGCTCACCGTATACGGAATCTTGGAGCATCTGCTTGAAAGCCAGTTCTCCTAGACAACCAAGCAGATCGCCCCCGCCCTCCAGAATGGAACCCCGGCGTCCTTTACCGTCGCCCATAGCGTCAGCCAGACGTTGAGCCTCTTGCTTCATCCGAACATCCAAAAGGATGTCCGCCGCAGGTGTCCACAATCCCATTAGAAGTCGTTTATTGATTTCACGATGATCGGGGTACCTTCCCCCACCCACGCACTAAACGTGTTGAAGCACAAGAAATCGTATGCTTCCTCAAAGTCCCAGCCCTCAGTCCAGACGAGATGTTCTACCATCTTTTCTTCGTCATAGACGAGGACCGGATCCTTTGAGTATTGACAGCCGATGCCGATGATGGCCTCGTCAAAGGTTGGATCCACAAAACGCAACGCTTTGGGATTCAACTCGTGGAGGTGGTCCAACATCCAATCAAGTTGTGTTTTGGGATTTTTTGTCTCTGGCATTAGACCAAATCAAGAATCAGGTCTGCTGCCTTTGTCTTCATGTTGTACGACTTGTTACCGATCTGCATGGACGCTTTGGCATTCCGGTCGGCGTCATCAAACCAATGATGGTCATAAAATTCTCCGACTGCGTTGAACAGACTCCAGCCGTTGTAGCCGTAGCCCGCCGCGTTCTTGCGGTTGACATACAGTCCGCGAACTGTCATCAACGTATTGACACGGTTCTCTTTCTTGCGGTCGGTGTCGGCGTCCTTTTCAGGCCATAGACCATTCAGAACCCTGTCAATCTTCTGACTACCGGCAGGAACCGGCACTGCGAGCAGACGTTCTGCGGTTTCCTTGAACGACTTCGCCCAGTTGGATGAAATCTGGAGAACCTCATTTGCCTCTTCCAATGCCCTGTCATAGTTGGCCGTGTGTCGTGCCGTCACGATTGACTTTGCCACGGACTGACCGAACCTGACGGTGTTCTTGCATACTGCCCGGATGTCGGTGTTCGCATATGTAATCGGCGTGGTGCCATCGTGGCTGGTGTGTACAACGAGGTATCGACCGATTTCATCGCCAACTCCCTGCGGGTCAATAATCAAAGTACCCAGATCGATGGTCGCAAAGAATTCCCGACCATCCTTGAGAACACCACAGGTGTCCATGACCGCGTCACCTTTGGATGCGCCACAGACGTTCAATGCCTTTTCCAGAACAGTTTCATTCTGAACGATCCGATACCGATCCTTAACGACTTCAAACGGAGTTACGCCGCCGTCGTCGTTCAGGCGGGCCGTAATGTACCGGTCTTCCATTTCCAACGTCTGACCGTCCGGAGTCACATAATGCACAGGCAGTGATATGACTTCGTAATCAGCCTTCGCCAACGGTAGGATTGTTTCTGCCGTCTGATGACCGGCAACTGGTGTGCCTAGTCGGTGCCATGGGGCACCGCCTTCTTTGCGCCAGACAAAACTGGCTTCTCCTGCTTCACTCATTTCCAATTCGTGTGACATATTATGACCCTCCTTTGGGTTACGGATAATACTATCGGAAGAGGCATCCGTTTCACAACCCCATCGGAAAAATAATCTGTTGGTGTACATTGGAGCGATGGACAGAAAAATCTTACTCAATGATGACCAGATTATTCTCGAAAGTCCATACGACGCGGCTGAGGTGGCTGACGTTAAGCAAATCTCTGGCGCCAAATGGGATCGGCTTGGAAAAGTTTGGCGAATCCCAGTGTCCAGTCTGAAGCAGGTCAAAATCTACGCGGTGCAACACGATTACTGGCTTGATCCGGATCTTCGTATATTGGATCTACCCGATCACCCCTTTGAAAGACAAGGCATCCAACTAAGCGGCGAAAATCTGATTATCAGATTCTCTTACGATTCCGTAAGAGTCGCTGCGGTCCGGCTGATCCCCGGTGCTCATTGGGATACCAAGAAGAAAGTATGGATCGCTCCCGTGTCGGGTGTCTCTGAAGCAATTGAGTTTGCTAGGAATTTCAAACTAGACGTTCCTGAAGAACTTGAGGAAATGCAAGTGAAGATCCAAGAGCAACAGGCCGTAGGCATCGCTGCTTCCCGAGCCACGGTTTCAAATATTCAGATCCCCGACCTGAAGGGTGAACTGCTTCCGTATCAAGCCGCCGGGGTTGAGTACATGGTCAAGCATAAGAAGGTGTTCTGCGCTGATGAGATGGGTCTAGGGAAAACGTTAGAAGCATTGGCCTCTGTCCAATTTGAAAACGCCTATCCATGTCTGGTGGTCTGCCCACCGAACTTGGCATTGAACTGGGCTACAGAGATAGAGAAGTTTTTCCCAACTAGAACATGGAGGCGGGTGCTCAATCGTTCCGAGTTCCCCGAGGAGGACGCCGACTTCACTATTGTCGGCTACTCCAATATCGATTTTCACCCAGAGGCTCTCAAGGGTTACAGGTCTTATATATTTGATGAAAGTCACTATCTCAAAAATCCCAAAGCGAAAAGAACTAAGCGTGCCCAAAAACTGGCCAAAACAGTACCGAGCGACGGAATGGTTCTATGTCTTACTGGAACGCCTATTACGAATCGTCCGGCTGAGTACGGACCACAACTGGAGATCATCGGACGACTCAAAGAATTCGGTGGACTCTGGGCCTTCTACAAAAGATACTGCGGAGCCTTCCAAGACAGATTCAAACAGTGGCACATCGATGGGGCTACAAACTTAGATGAATTGAATGACCGTCTACGGGCGTCGTGTTATATCAGGCGCACCAAGCCTCAAGTTCTAAAGGATCTTCCACCGATCCGTCATTCTGAATGGATGATCGACCCAGATCCAAAGTATAAGAAAGAATACCAATCAGCCAGAGATGACATAGCCCAGTACGTTGCTGACAGGGCGGCAGAACTGGCAAAGGAGATGGGCAAAAATCCACACAGCGCCGCCGTGCGGGCAAGGTTGGGAGCAGAAGCCCACGAATTTTTGATCAAGTTGTCTGTTTTGAAAAGAATCGCGGCCAAGATGAAACTGAAGGCCGTTGAAGAATGGATTGAAAGTCGAATCAACGAGGGTCGTAAAGTGGTCGTTGCTGCTCACCACCGTGAGATCGTTAACCTGCTGGCCGATCAATATGGCGGTTTGAAAATTCAGGGTGGGATGTCTTCGGACGAAGTTGAGGATGCCAAAAAGCGTTTTATGGAAGGCTCTCTTGAGGACTTCCCGGTGCTTGTGCTTTCAATCCAAGCAGCAAAAACTGGCCACACCCTGACTATCGCTCAGGACATGATTTTCATTGAGCACCCTTGGACGCCCGCTGATGTAGACCAAGTGTCTGCGCGAATCCATCGCATAGGAACTACGGGGGCCGTACAGATTACCCACGCTTTGGCTGCTGGAACGATTGACGAAGAGATTTTTGATTTGATCAATTCAAAACGTGTAATAGTTGATGCCGCAACAGAGGGTATTGTTTCTACTGAAGAAACCATCAATGCGGCAAGTTTGATGAAAGGGTTTCTTTCGGAATAGCATCCCCCTAGTAGAGTTTGATATAAGCCCTTCGGGGGTCCTCGGTCCAGCAAGGGGGTGAATCTGATTCGCAGGTAGAAGCGGGTTGGAAAACCTCCGGCCCGTCTCTACCTGTCACTTCAAAGGATCAGATTTTCCAACGCCATTACCCCAATAATCCCAGCCCGGCGTTTTACTTCTAGCAAATAGTTCGATCTTGTCCTGTGTGGGAAACATCTGTTCGATTCGCTGACGTACCTCTTCCGGCTTAGCGCTATGGGCACCCCGAGGGCTACTCACGAATTGGCGCACATTTCGCGCACCCCGAGGTTGAGGGATTCGGCCGCGCTTACCCACAAGGCAGAGTTCAACCTGACTCATCGTATAGTAGCCGGGGTTCACCTTGTGCTTGTCCCACACAAACGCAACTGTGGCCCACTTGAAGCCCCACGCTCCCATCAGGTGCAGGGCTTCTGGTAGGTGTGGATTGCTGGACCACATGAACAGAAGAGACTGTAAAGGATCGCAGATTCCGGGTACATCCATGGACGCCAATTCGTGTCCACTCATTGTCGGATAGTGCCTTACAGCGCCACCAGTGGTATCCCCACCGCTGCCGGTGTGTTGCAATTGTCCCCGGTAATCCCACGGGGGATCAGCGTAAATGATCTGATAACGAGTCACTTGTCGGGCGTGGGTGGACGTTCGATGCGGAAGTCCTCGGTGGAGGAGGATTCGATTGGAATCCATGCTTGGTTGTAATTGTGTTGTTTGATTTTTCTCTTCTTGAGTAGAGAACCATCTTCCAGAATATCGAACTCGTCTTCCGACATATTCAGGGCATTCATGATGTCGCGATCCTCCATGACTTTGAGCAGGGTTCTGATCGCACGACTCAGACGGTGGGGAACAACCTGTCCGCGACACCTGTTTATCTGAACATGCAACAGAATGGCTTCCCCCAAACCGCATTGAAGTCGCGTAACTGGAACCTCTTTTAAACCCATGTCGTGGGCCACAGCCCATCGGGCGTATCCGTCGATAATGGTTCCATCATCCATAGAAACAATCGGATAAAGAATTCCATACGTCTTGATGGATTGCATCAATCCCAGATAATCCGCCTTGAGGGTGTAAGTCGTCCTCCAGTCGGGCACCTTGAGATTCTGTGGTTTAAGAAGTTCGCTCATAGGAGATCGTCTATCTTGTCTAGATCGTCAGCATCTGCAATAGCGGCCATACGCATTCGGTGTGCCTTCGTTTTTGGTCCCACAGGAGAGGGGGCTGTATGTCGGAATTCATTAAGGAGTAGCGTTCTCATGAGATGGTCTAAAGGATAGCCGTAGGGGTCGTGCTTGCGCTTCTTTCTGAACTCCGCCGCGAATTTCATGGCGTCTTTGTGTTTGCCCGGGGACAGCATGTTGTCGTCAATGCAGCGACGCACACCATCCCAGCGATCTCTCGAATAGGAAGAAATCAAACTTTCAATATCAAAATCACCCCACAGCCGTCGCTGTGCGTCGATTTGAGGAAACGCCGCATAAAGATCATCATAGAATTCCGGCTCGGTCGTTACCACGTCATTGAGTCTGCGTGCTGCTACCGAATGTAGTGGGATTCCCACTCGGGTGTTGGCTCCTGAAATAGCGGCATAATCGTAGTATTCGCAATACGGGAAATCGTTGTCTTCTGATACATATTTGAAAACATCATCGGTGGTCCAGTCGTAGATGGGTTTTATCAACCGCAACGGGATCGCTTTGCTTAGTCGATATGGACGGTTGATGTAGTTTTCGTGGAGTTTTTGAACGACCGAACGGTACCGGATCATGGATTCGTTGGCTCTGATCCCAGTCAGAAAAGCAACCCGACCATTTTTTCCTTGCATCGTGTAGTAATCGACGGGTTGAGGCATGACCTTGCTGTTGTCTAATCCAAAATGCTGAGCAGTAATAGCCCCTTCTGGCATCTCCCTGACAAGACGACCTTCTTCTTGGCGCTGCTTCGACCAGAGCAAAACATATTCTCGGCGTCCCAAGACCCACACTTCTTGCCCGTAGGGAAGGGCGTACCATTCCATATCAACCCAGTCCAAATCTTTGATCCATTCCAGATAACGGACCACGGCTGGGGAAACCATTTCTTCGTCTCGGAAGATGACTTTTACTGGTCCGAGGTTTCGTTCTTCGTGAAGTTCTTTGGCCAAAAGCAGGACGGCGGAAGAATCTTTGCCGCCACTGAATTGAACACACACGGTGTCAAAAATGTCGTAAACGTGTTTGATGCGTTCGCGGGCGGCAGCCACCACGGATGTATCTAGAAAGAGACGTTTTCTAGGCATGACAATTAGTTTAAGGCACAACGGGGGATGGGGTCAGGAGCCGAAGGAGGAAAGCGCATGACCCGATCCCCCGCTATGCGCAACCGATGCTTCGGCCAAAGTAGAATAACACTCTTTATTTTACAGCAAAGACAGTTATTTAGATTTGTCAACAATGGTACCGGGCATCTTGCCATTAAGAACTCCGTCTTTAACTAACTCCACTAACTCCGCTTTCTTTAAGCCGGAATGGGAAAGGCCCATTCCCGCTGCAAGTTGTTTCAACTCCGCTACTTTAAGGTTTTCCAATTTGGGCATGGGTGTTTCCTCAGTTGGGGGTTCTGGAACGTCAACAATCGGATCTGCCAAGACGACATCCAGCAAGCCTTCATTCAATTTCTCCCAATTCATTGAACCGGGCGTGACTGCTTCGGCCGCTCCGGGGAAAGCATGCCAAGAAACAATGCCTTCCAATTCTTTGAGAGTATTGAATCCCAACTTCTCACCCATGGGAACTTTTGTAACAACCTTCGGCACCCCCTCCTTTTCACAAAGGAACTTGAGAAGGCGTCCTAAATTTACACTCTCCTGCTCGTTTAAGCCGATTGAGGCTTCCTTCACGATGCCAACAAAAATACATCGTGAGGTTCTGTGTGGAGCAGTCGGATGAAAATCCCCAATTGCTGAATAGCGTGAATCCAGTGTCTGAGCAATAGTGCAAGCGCGTGGATCTACGACATAGTGTGGACGATGAGATTTTAAATCTCTGTTGTACATTGAAACAGTTGCAGTAAGAGTAATAGTTTCAGTAGCCTCTAAAACGAGTTTACTGCCATGGTCCGGCAGGGGCGTGCCCCGCCGATATGGACCCGCTGTACAATTTGCTATCTGAATGTCCAACATGGAATTCCTAAAAGTCTAGTTCATCATCAAACGGATTAGATGCTGGAGCCTTGTTAGCCGCCGCCTTGGGCGCAGGGGCAGCCGGGCCATCACCGTCACGCTTCTCGCGCTTCACCCGAACAAGGCTTTCAATATCCTCAACCGGAATTAAAACCTCGCGAGCGTTTAGTTGGTAGGCGTATCGCTTTTCGCCTGCGTCAGTTTCCCAACTACGCTCTTCCATCTGGCCTTTGACCTCAATGCGCATGCCCTTCTCCACAATGCCTGCGGTGTGTTCGGCAAGATCGCCCCAGAGTTGAACGTTAAAAAATGAGGTGTTGGTTTTTTCCCAAGCCTCGCCAGACTTCTTCCACTTATCTACAGCCAGTCGGAGTCGCAGCATTGCTGTTCCGGTTTGGGTGTACTTCATCTCAACGTCGATGACGTTGTTTCCCCGAAGGGTCATCAGTGATTCTGAGCGAGCCATAATTTTCTCCTGCTACTCGTTGGGTTGTTTGCTCGTGGAGCGGAGTGTATCATACCCTCATGAACGACTCCATCCTCCTGATCCGAGATCATATGATCAGCGTTTGTCTGGACCTTGTCTCTACCGAAGACGAGGAAGAGTACGACATGGTCAAAGACGATTTCACCGAAATGATAGACATCCTTCTAGAGGCAACAAACCTCACGGTGGTCGATGTTGCCTCCGGCGGCGACGATCGCATTTTCAATTGCACCATTCAGTTGGTTACTGATCAGGATTAACGTGCCTCGTTAAAAACGCCATGACCTGTTCTGATGTAGTGAGCATGTCTCTGAAGTCGGGATGAGATTTCAGGTAGCGCAAAAATCCATACCATGTCGCTTGCTGTTCTGCGTCGTTGAACACCAACGTATATTGAATGTTGGTCTTTGCCCCAGCCGAATGCGTAGCCGTGGCCCCTTGTGTGACCAAGGCTTTTGTCACATCTGCGTCTTCTACCCCCGGCAGTTGTAGAACCGGTGGGGTCCATCCATCGTTGGCAATCACAGCAGAACTCGCCCCTGCTGCTGGAGTTTCGATAGAGGCAATTTCAAAATCATCCCACCCCAACCCCTCAAAGAATTCCGGCATCTCGTCCACCACGGACAGCAACATTTCGTGAAGAAGCCCCTGATCATCCTCCCCCAAATCTGATGTTCGGTTATCAGCCAAAGCAAAAGCAATGGCTTTATCGTGGTCAAACGGAACGTACAGTACGGCGATGTGGGTCCAACCTAATTGTTTGGCAGCGGCCAGTTGGTGGTTGCCAGCGATAACAGTTCCAGTGTCATCTTCGTTCTTTACGGCAACAATCGGTTTGACCTGTCCGAATTCTTCATAGGAAGTAGCGATGGCTGTGATGTTGCCCTTACGGGGATTGCCCGGAAGGGTTTCAAGTTGATCCACCGGAATCAACAAATGTTCTAAATCCTTACTTACTTTATGAATCATGTTTGCGCTCTTACGTTTGCTGCCAAAGTACGAAGCGAGTCCAAAGCGGTTCTGATTGAGTTTAGTTTCTCCTTCTTAGCCCTTGAGAGGGCGTCTGCGATTTTCACCTCGTAGTATTCGTCGCTGAGTTTGTAGTCGGCCCACGATTCACGTTCTTTGATGGAACCGTTGGCGGCGAGATATTCCTTGGCCCACGCCGACTTGTAGCGAGCCTCCTTCTTGGATAGGTCTACTACTAGAACCTCAAAGGCTTCTGTGTGTTCTTCCAATTCTTCAACAAGACGAACAATGTTATTTTCAATCTCGATGGGGCTGATAGGGGAAGATCTCACAGAAGTCCTTCTTCTTTAGCAATAGCGTTCAATCTTTCAGCCTCTTCTTCCCAATCGAACTTGTCGATAGAGTTTCTTTTTTGAATGAGTTCATCAAACTTGTCATCACCGATCATCTCAATCGTGAAGATCCCGAACTCCACTGGGTTGTCAGTAAAGAACCGGTGACATGAGGCGCACAAGCAGAACGCATTATCTAAATCAGTTCTGGTCCATGAGTATTTGCGGCTGATGATGTGAGCGCATTGAAGAAAGGCTTGTTCCCCTGCTCCGCATTTCTCACAACTACCTTTCGACCTTGTAATAAGGGCGTGAAGTTTGGTGGCCTTGCCCTTTGCGCCCTTGCCGTAGATGTTACTCATTCATACAATGCTTTCCAAGATCTTCCTCAACCTTAGCGCACCCTGCTTAACATCTAGGGATTGAACCGCTTCCAGATTGGCTAAGGCTTCTTCGTTTCTTACTTCAGGATTGGCGAGTCTTTTGAGATGCTTCATCCAGTCGTGATGCTTGCTTGCCAAGCGACCTACACCATATTTTTCTTTGAACCTTCTGTATTCGGGAGATTTGGAAGCCACGAATGGAATCCCAGCGGCACAATATTCAAGTGGTTTGATCCACGATTTGGCGTGGTTGAAGGGGATGTCTCTAAGGGGTGCGATGCCGATATCAAACCTAAAAGTTTTTGGGAGGTTGCGGGGGGATACCAGCGGAAACAGTGTTACCTGTTCTTTTTTGATTTTCACCTCTTCCCAGAAAGGGGGATGGTTTGATGAAAATCCCGTATGGTGGAAAGTGAATTGATCAGGGTCTAGGAGCGGGAATACGTCGGCTAGGTAATCAAGGTCGCCACTTCGATGGGCAGTTGACCCATACCATCCGATAACGGTTGGGCCATCATCCGTGTGTTGTCGTGGGGTGTAGGCACTGAAGTCCACACAATTCTCAAGCATTGCAACCTTAGTAGCACCAAGTTCTTTTGTTGCTTTATCAGCAAGAAAAGGTGTTGACACTACTACTAGATCTGATGCACTAATAACATTTCGATAGATGGCAATATTTTCATCAGGATTTTTAGACGGATCAATATAATCTTTTGCAAAGTGTCTATGATGCATGCCCCAATACCAATCGTCTAAATCGTTGACAATTATTTGGCCTGACTTTTTTGCCGAACGAACACTTTCAGGAATACCTTTTAACATCCACCGTTGCATGTAGATGATATCGCAATCAAGATGGTGATTTCCTTTATGGTCGGTTACACCAAAAATGTGTTCTTTTTTATGGTAAACGAGCACACCAATAACGTGATCTATGCCTAGGTGCGGAGAATACTGTCCTATCCGAATCCAGCCAGATCCACCCATTGCTGGAACATTGTCTTCTTCAACAATGGAGGCAGACCAGTCGGCGGTAGCAAAACCAACTTTCATTAATTCCAATCCTCAAGTTCCGCTGAAATCCCGGTAAACATCCATTGACCTTCGATTGCTTTCCACAGCGCCCTGTCTATTGGGGTTGGTTCAAAATCGTATTCGACCATCATTTCTTTATGCTGGATAATGGCTTTGACTAGAAAGTCAGCCAACTTGAGATCGGGGTCTTGATGGTCTTCCCCTAAGGCAATCATTCTTTCTGCTTCAGTGGCTCTTTGCATGACATAGAAACGAAACCGGCCGATCTTCGTTCTTTTTTCGTCCGATTCAGTTTTGTATCCAGTGATGAAATGACTCGGCATATTTTTTGTAATCGTTATCTCATCTTGTTTTAGCCCCTCCACTTGTTCGTCTAGATTTTTAATCAGTTTCATAAGCGATGTTAACCACCGCCTCTGATTAGACGGCATACGCAAGTAGTCCGCTTTTTCTGGAGAGATTAGATTTTTAACATCTTCTGAGACTAAACGATCAAATTCTGATTGATCCATAAGGTTCCTTAGTTACGCCCACGCAGGGCAAATAGATTTATACGCGCACCAGTTACACAGTGGTCCTGTTTTGGTGGGAAATATTCCGGTATCGCATCCGGCTTGGACTCCGTCCCAAGTTTGATCAATAAGTTTTAATACTGTTTTCCGTCTTTGGGGAGTGGGGTCGTATCTTTTAAACTCTTTGAATTTTACATACATTATTTCAGCGTTGCTAACTTCTAAATCATTCAAACGTTCAAGCATTTCTACATAAAGAACGATTTGAAAAATCTTATCACCTTCATATTGAGGCTTGGAGACTTTTCCACTTTTGTAATCCGTAACAGTTAGCGATCCATCCGCTTCCTCAGTCCAACGATCAATGAACCCCAAAAGGGGAACGTCGTTGATGGAAGCGGAGAACTTGTCCTCTATCCCACGAATCTTAACATCTGGTGGATTCTCCATGCCGAAAACGTTTTCGACACACCACCATGCCTGCCAACGAAAGTCGTTTATGTTCTTGATCCGAACAGTGCTGGTTTCTTCTATGAACTTATTTTCCCACAGTTCCCGAGCAACCCGCCTTGCCTCAGGAATTGTTCGATCTTCTGGATCCAACGCATAAAGCCCTTCCAGAATTTCGTGAACAAATGTCCCTAAAATCATTGCCTCTGAGGTGGGTTCCGGTATTCGATCTATGCGAGAAAACCTGTATCGGAGAGGGCATTGCTCGTATGTCGTGATACTGGATGCGGAAAGATGTTTAGGAAGTTCCAGAACGCTCATGCCAATTCACCGCGGATGGTGGCGTCACAGATAGCGGGTCGGAGATCAACCGTCAAAATCCCACCATCAAAACTGATCTCAGCATCAGCGATAAGCAGAAAATCCTGATAGTCAAACTCAGCCTGCTGAACAAACGCCTTGCGTTCAGCCCCAGCGATTGGCGGTATGTTGCGTTCGCGTACCGCCTTGGCCCGATCTTCAAATCGTTTAACCATCGCCGCTGTATCCAGCGTGTTCACTGGAACCTGTCTCCGATTTTCCACCCCAACATGGCTCCGGTCGGGATGAGGATTGCGAAAGCCCACCATGTTGTGATGAGTCCTCCAGCGATGATGCCCCCAGAGATAGCGAAGATGGCACCGAAAAATAGGTTTTTCATGCCTTCTTCTTCTTCTTCTTTTCCAATTCCCTATCCATTCGATCTCTTTCGGCCTGTCTGACCTTTTTCCATTCTCCAAGAGTAAGAGTGTCTTCGCGCATCGTGCTGATCTGGTTCATTACTTCTCCTCTTTTTGTTTTTGCATCTGTTTGTCAGCCCAATAATCGTATGCCATTTGAGCGTTACATAGATAGCAGCCAGCGTTCTCACACTGCTCGCAGGATTCCTCTTCGTCGGGTGGATCGTAAAACGAATCGGGCATATGGAAGTCAGTCATTAGTATGTCTCTTCTGGAATCTCTTCGGGGGGGACTTCCTCAGCACCAAAGGACAGACGGATCACTTCAACTTGTGCCTTCTGGAATCCTTCAGCATCCATGCCACGCTGCGGCTTCTCGCCACCCAACTCCTGAGACACAAACCACTTACGGAAAAGATCCTTCTTCTCGTCGTCCAGTGCCCGGA
>Ga0302120_10000268_pt1 | contig 22377 bp, 44 predicted proteins | sample AG5_Bottom_MG_FD_203118 | JGI IMG/M metagenome (GOLD analysis project Ga0302120, IMG submission 203118) | Marine microbial communities from Western Arctic Ocean, Canada - AG5_Bottom | ecosystem: Environmental > Aquatic > Marine > Oceanic | place: Canada: Western Arctic Ocean | collected 2017-10-01 | reverse complement strand
GGGCCCGTCTGCGCCAAGCAGTTGGGCCTCCTATGACCGCCCGCCATGTGCCGTGCGAACGGTGCGACATGGACACCCGGGAGTGGTGCCCGTCGTGGGATCACCTCCGGGTGAGCCCGCTGATCACGCTCCGCTTGGCCGACGGCCTCCGGTCCGTTGGCACTGGCCCCGGCCGGATCGTGCCCCGGTGGGTACTGGAGTTGCTGGCTGACGAGTTCTTCGCAGACTCGCCCATGTTCGACCGCCAGCAGTTCCTCCAGCGATGTGGATGCGTCGATTGAACTACCCCCCTGACCCGGACAGCCGGGCGTCGGCCTTCGTGAGGCCGCAGGGGACGATCCGACCACCGACCCGGTGGCCGGGCAGAAGAGAAGGAGGCCCATCATGGGCACCCAGAACAGAGTTGAGTACCGCACCTCTGAGGTGTACGGCAAGGTGCTCGCCTACCCCGTCAACGAGGCCGCAAAGGTCTTCGCTGGCCTGACCGGCACGACGACCTTGACCAAGAGCACGCTGGCCTCTGTGGAGGCCCTTGGGTTCGAGGTGGTCGAGGTCTGCGAGCCGAGGGAGGTGACGGCATGACCGCCCCTGAACAACACGACGGGCATCACGACGACTGGGACGACTGGCCCGCCGACTGGCTGGAGCGACACCGCTTCCGGTCCCTGACCGATCTGGTCGAGCAGTTGATGCCGGTCCTCGAACACGACGAGCACCCCTACACCGGGGAGATCACCTTCTCCACCAACCACAAGTCGGAGATGGAGGGCTGGCTGGTGCTCCCGATGACCGAGGCCGACCATCACCTGCCGCCGGGCACCTACACGACCTACGAGGTGGTCGAGGAGAACATCGACCCCCCACGGGCCGAGGAGCAGGTGACCAACCAGTGGATCATCCACGGCGAGGAGCAGTCTGATGGCTGAGGTGACGAGCGGTACGCCGACCAACCCGCTGACGGTCATCGTGCTCGACGCTGCCGAGGCCCGGGCCCTGACCTACCTGCTCACCTCGCACCAGCGGACCGGCACCCCGTGGCAGAGGTTCGGTGTGGTCGCAGGTCTGGTCGAGGCCCTGACCGGCGACACCGGCCTGTGCGAGGAGTGCGGGCTGGAGCCCGGCGACCTCGACTGCGGGTGCCGCTGCGAATGCCAGCACACCTGCCCGATGTGAGTGTGACCCCCACAGAGAGCCCCCGGCCCCAGCGGTCGGGGGCTTTCGTCGTTTTGGGGTCGGTCGAGTGTCTGCCTGTTGTTTGTATTACCACTCTCCACGTTCAGGCAACCACGACGTTGTGACCATTCAGGCCCAACTTTGGGGACTTCCCCTCAGACGCACGCACAGGCCCGTAGCGGGCCTCGACCTCTGAGAGGGGTTACCCCCCACCCATAGCGATAGAACGCCTCACAGGCCCTGTTAGGCCCCTCTCAGGGCATTCTGGTGGCCGGGGCCCCCCGCCCGCCGCCGCCCGGGGGCCTGAATCGAACATACGTTCGCCCCGAACATACGTTCGATCTCGAACACCTGTTCGCCCCCCAGCCCCACGCCCGCCGCCCGGTCGAGCGCCAGCGCCCGCCCCCGCCCGATCAGTGGGGACCGACATATATACACACACACACATAAAGCGCCTCCAAAAGCACAATGCTAAGTGGAGGCGCTTCAGTGGACTGTTCCACAAGTGAGTGTTCTGTTACTTGCGGGTGACCCTCATCTGCCGAAACTGGGACACGCTGGAGACCCTTGCGGCGAGGTCCATGTCGATGATCCCCGCCGTCAATGCCGCACGGAACAGTTCTGTGTCGGCCTTAGAGGCACGGACTTTTGAGGCGGTTTCTGAGTCGATCTCGTTGAGGCTCACCCAGTCGATGTTCAGACGCTCGTTGTTGACGAGGGTGATGGTCACACGACCGCTGGTCGTCTTGATCTTGACGATGTCCACCTCGTCCATCGCAGCGATCAATTTCTCCTTGGCCTGCTTCAAGTGCTCGTCGGCGGTCTTGGATGCACGGTCCAGCCGTGCCACCTCTGCTGCCAGTTCTTCGATCACGCTGCCACCTTCTCCTTCATGTTCTTCGGGGTCCATTCGACATACAGAATACGGTCAGCCTTGGACTGGTTACAGGTGATACAGCAGGGCATGATGTTGTCCACCGTGTGGCTGCCTCCATTGTGAATGGCTAGCACATGGTCACCAACTGAGTTCTTCCAGTTGTTCTTCCATTGACGGTACCAAGCGTCACAGTAGGTACAACGCTTCGGGTCGATGCCTCTGGCCCTCCAGTATTCGTGAAGTTCGGGGATGGTGTGCCCATCACACTCAACCCCGGCAAGGTCGGCGCGCCTCCTCTCCCTCGCCCTGACGGTCTTCTCCGGGTGGGCTTGGTGGTATTTGTGGACAGCAGCGATCCGCTTTTCAGGGTTCTCCTGTAACCACCGACGCTTCACTTCCAACACCTTCTCGGGGTTGGCCTCACTCCACTTATGAGCACGCGCCTTTGCGTCCCTTCGCACATCAGGGTTCGTCCGGTACCGTTCCCGCTTCTGCTTGCGGACTGCTTCCCGGTTATCCGCCCCGTACTTGAGGGAACGCGCCTTTATCTTCTCTCTATGCTTCTCGTAATACTTGCGCGAGTATTCTGCTCGGCTTCCGGCCATGTCCCTAGTCTCCCACCGGGGTGTGACAGTCGTACTGGTAGGCCAGTTCCATCTGGTCCGGGGTGATCGCTTTCTCGTACCAGTAGGACTTCGTGTCCTCGTCGAAGAAGTCGGGATTGTGATCCGACGACGGGTGCAGGAGGAACGGGTTGAGAGCATCGGTGTCGATCTTGAAGCCGTAGATGATCTGCTCTTCGTAGGGCACGGGCACACGGAACTTCGACCCATTGACTTCGACCTCATCGAAGCGTTCGATGTCCTGCCGAAACTGGAGGAACTGAGCCGCATGGGCAAAGGTCGGACCTGCGAGATACACGCATGCGTCGGGGCCTACGCGCAAGCCTTCAGCGTTGATTTCCTCAATCATCGACGCGAAGGTGGCGTGGAACAGTACGGGCTTCATTACGCGACTCCTGTTCGGTAGTCAATCTTCCGAAGGAACTCGGCCATGTCCTCGTCGCTAAGAGCGCGAATCTGGCTGTAGGTGAGGTGCGTTCCGCAATCTTTCTGATCGCAGACCCAATGGCCTTCGTCGTCGTCGCCCGTGCCTTCGATGTACGGGTTGTCGCACGAGTGCAACTGGCAGGTGTCGGGACTCATCATCGGCCGATGAACTGTCCGAATGCCGTCGGTAGTTCGGCAACGGGGACCTTCGCGTAGCAACTGGCGCAGATGGTGTCATCGTTGTAGATCGACACGAATGCGGTGCAGCCGTCGCCCTCGCAGCGCGTCCCCTTCGGGTGATGGGTCTTGACCTGTCCGTGTGGGCGAAAGTTGCGTCCTCGCTCCATTAGTTCCCTCCAAAGTAATAGTTGGCTACATGGGCCCAATGGCCTGAGTAGAAGTTGGCAACGATCATGTAGGTGAACAGGATCGCAAACCCGGTCGTGGCTGTCTTCCGCATCATGGTCATACCATGAGTCTACGGGGAATGGATCAGAGTGACAACCCGTTATCCAACATCGACATAACTAGATCACTCGTCGAACCGGTGGCCCCGGAACTGCTGCCTTCGGTCGCTTCATCGACAACAACTCGCTTCTGGGCTATCAGTTCGTAGATCGCCTCATCGATCGTCCCCGCTGCCATCAGGTAGGTGGCCGTGACTGACCCCTTCTGTCCGATGCGATGGGTGCGTGCAACAGTCTGGTCATTATCCGCTGGCGACCACGCACTCTCAACGAACAACACGTCCTGCGCTGCAGTCAAAGTGTGACCGGACTTGGCCGCTTGAATGCTCAATACGATCACCGGGGCTGAAGACAAGGGCTCGTTCTGGAAGCGGTACTTGACGGCTTCGACTTCCTCCACCTTCATCCCGCCTTGGATCTTCAACCCGCCATGCTTCTTGGCGATCTCATCCACAATGTCCCGATGGTGTGCTGCGACGACGACTTTGCGTCCTTCCTCTAGACGCTGTTCCAGCCACTCATCGACAGCGATCATCTTGGCCTTCGCTGCGAGCCGGCGCAGTACCGAAATCTTGACAAGATGCTGTGACGACTCGGCCCGGAACCTCGCACGGACGGCAGCCGACTGATGGTTCAACCCCATCTCTTTGGCGATGGCACGAGCCCGATCAACGAGGTACTGAACGATGTCTCTCTCTGCTTTGGCGTACTCTTTCATCGCAGGCCCCGAACCGACCAAGAGCACGGGGTTGTGCACCACGGGTGGCAACTCCTTCATTACTTCGGGCTTAGTCCGACGGATGTAGCAGGTGGAGCGGAGTCGGTCGTTCAGTTCCTCAAGATTTGAGTTGCCCTCCAGATGCCATTGACCCCACTTGTCTTTGAACGCGTCGCAGTACCTGCGGTAGAAGCCCCAGGTCCCCCCGAACTTGTCAATCTGCCCGATGATGTCAAGTTGAGATGCGTATTCTGCTGGCCTGTTAGTGATGGGTGTTCCCGTCAACAGAAGGATCGGGGCCGCTGCTCGAGCACTACGAGCGAGTTTCTTCGCAACCTTCGTTCGTTGGGCTGTGGGGGTCTTGCAGTAGTGAGATTCATCGAAAATGTAGGCTGCGTGCCTTGACAACTGCAGGGACCAAGTGCTAATGTTGGAGTACCCGACGATGACCACTTCATAGTCCGTCGGGAACTCGGAGCGATTCGTCACCACCTTGACGTTGCGTTGAGGGAAGAACGTCAACCACTCCCTCTGCCAGTTCAGCACGAGGTTCGGTGGGCACACCACGACGGCAGGGAACACCTGTTCGCCTAGCGACTCTAGGTACTCCAGCGTTCCTGACGATTGCAACGTTTTGCCTAGGCCCATGTCGTCCGCGATGAAACATCGGCGGGCAGCAACGGCATAGGCGACGCCGGCTCTTTGGTACGGGAATAGAGCCCCGATCATGTTGGGGATCTCGATGTCGGCATCAGTCGCTCGGCTGGCCTCACGGGTGGCGTCCAGTTGGGCCTGAACCTGCGAAGCCTCCTGTACAACCGTCGGCTCTATCTCCACACCGAACATGTCCCCCCATTTGATCACCTCGTCCACAGACGTCATCGGGGCCTTCCAAGCCTTGGTGTCCTTGTCCCAAGTGATGCCGGCGATTTGCTTCGCTGAGGTGATCGCCACTCGGTCGTAGGCGAAGGCGAGGTAGATGAATCCGTCCTTCATGAAGATGCGCTTGTCTGGCGTTCGATGAACGGGAAGGGTCAAAAGGAGAACATCGGTGTCTATCTCGAACTCGTGTGCCGCTGCGAAGCCCCGCACCGCTTGTAGTGAGGTGATGGGCGCACGCCAAACGCGGTTGACTTTGTCCCATTTACACCCGTCGACTGACCTTACCTCCGCGATTTGTTCAGCGTCGTAGGGAAAGTCAAGTACGAGGTGGTCATCTGCGAGCGACAGTTTGCTTGACACGCCAACATCGTACAACCTTGGGTAGAAATCTCGACGGGGCCACCAGTTGTTTCTGCGTCAAGAGTTGTGCTTGTCTCCCATCCCTTGTAAGGTAGAAGTACAACCAGATGGCTCAGGGGCCATCGACCTCCTGAGCAAGAGGCAAAACGGCTCCCCATCTCATCAGAAAGACAATCTGGACGTGAAGTACACACCACCACCAGTTGATCCAGCGAAGCGCAATCCATGCGACCGTTGCGGCGTCGGCACTCGCTCTGTCTTTGAGGACGAGACCGAAGACGACTTCGGCACGCAGTTCATCGGCGGCCTCTCCATGACGGCCCGTGGGTACTACGGGGGGTTCTGGGACACGGAGGCTTACATGGGTGAGGGACCGGAGACCTTCACCTTGTGTCACGATTGCTCCGCATGGCTCTGCTCTCAGATCCCGAAGATGGCTACTGCGGCAGAGGGTGGGCATTTCACCTCCAACGTGCAGAAAGAGGGCGTTCGGCACGCGGCAGACCTCGCCGGGGGCACAGCCAGTAAGGTCTGCTGTAGGTGGGGCGTCGACCCCAACGACGACGAAGAGCGAGCCTTGTGACCGACTACCACATACCCGAACTGACCAAAGATCTAATCGTCTACTACCGCAAAGACCCGACTTGGCTGGCTATGTCACCCATGGCTCCCCCCGACATCGAAAGCCCCGACGCTCTCGTTGAGGTTCACCGGGAGCAAACGGCATGGATGGACTCCCGGTTAGGAGTCCCTACTGGTACGGCACGGCTACTTGAGGGGATCTGGTCGAAGATGCAGAACATCGATGGCGAGGATCTGCCTGCGAGACTGGGTGTGCGTTCCATGATGGTCGGCGATGTCATCGTCATTGGTGAGCGGGGCTGGATGGTTCAAGCGACCGGCTGGTCAGAGATCCACATCGACAAGGAGTTGTGGGGTTGTACCTCAACCTCATAGCCTGTAGGATGCAGGTATGTCAGCACTAACTGAATGCCCGAAGTGCGGAGAGCAGGTCCAGTGGAGCGGAGACGCTTCTGAGATCAACGAGGCCGATGTCATCGTGGACGCCTACTGCACCGCCGACAATGGATGCGAGGCCAACTGGGCAGAGGTCTACTCCCATGTTGCCAGCCAGACATGACCGACGAGTTCTGGCGCGATGGCGTCCACGCCATGGAGGACGACCGCGAGATCACCGAGGACAACGAGCCTGAACTGTTCCACCAGTTGGCCGGTGACCGCGAACACACGGCGGCTATGCGTGAGGGGCGAGGCGACGAGTACCAGCGCCTACGACAAGAGGGCAAGGGTGGACGCTGTCCGCTCTGCTCGTACCCGATGACCGAGGACGAGTCCACAGCGTGGCACGTCAAGCACCTCCAGTCGGTGCCGGACCCGAAGATGGGTGGGCATCCACAGAACGCCGGATGGTCTGAACTCCGAAACGTCTGTCCGCTCTGCGTTGTCGAAATGCCCAACGGGGACAAGCCATACCGTGGGCGCTTCTATCGTCCGCATCTCCTGAAGGTACTGGGAGTGCTACAGCAAGCGAGTTAGGTCGGCTCGGCGGGGAGGGATCGAACCTCCAACCTCCGGGTCCAAAACCCGGCGTTCTGCCAGTTGAACTACCGCCGACTGGTGGGAGCGGAGGGACTTGAACCCTCAACCGTCGGATTAAAAGTCCGCTACTCTGCCAGTTGAGTTACGCTCCCCGAAGATGGCGACAAGCCTATCTATCGTCTGACGGGTCGTCGTCTTGAATAGGGGCGGGGCCACAGCGTGCACCAATGCAGCGAAGGATGCCCACGCCAACAGGCCAGCACATGACAACGCAAAGCGTGCGTGCTGACTCCAAGTTTCACCGACCGAAGCCGGGTGTTCCGTGAAGCGATTCAGAACTTCATCTTCGCGTAGGAGGTCCGGCCAGTCGGCTGTGCCTCTTTCTTGATCTTCTTCAACGCCCGCTTGGCTTTCCGCTGCTGGTACGTCGCCCGCTTCTGAGCCTGAGCCATCTTGCGCTGTGTCTTGTGTTTCTTCACTCGGTAGCCCCGTGCTCCCTGGCTCGAGGGTTTAGACGAAGTTCGGGTTCCACAGTCTCTCCCATGTCTGGGGGCCGACGCAACCGTCCTTCGTCAGCCCTTCCATCCTCTGAAACTTCTTGACCGCCCAATGGGTGCGCCATCCGTACACCCCGGTGTTCTTCATCGTTCCGAAGAAGCCGAGCGCGATGATGCGCTCTTGGAGAGTCCCGACGATGGGGCCTCGTGACTTGCGCTTCTTCGACAACGGTGTGGCTGCCACCTGATCTGCGCAAGCGGCGATGTAGGCGAGGATGGCAAGAAAGTCAGGTTTTATCTCGGCCTTCTCCTCTTTGGTTTCGCTCACCGCTGGTGCGTCGAACCAACCTTCGGCATCACGGGGCTGGTGGTGCCACCACTCGCGGGCCTTGATGGTGGGCACAACTCCGTAGCGAACAGCGATGTTGTTGACCTCCCACTTAGCGATCTTGTTGCTGACCATGTGCAGATCGACCGCGTAGCAAAATCCGTCGTCCTGCGTCATGTGCCAACTTCCCCTCCACCAGCCACCAGTTCCAAAACGGCGATCGGGATTTGCGGCGAGGTTTCCGGTTCCGTTCTTGTATTTCTTGTAGAAGTACGCCTGCTTGGCGTAGGTGCGACAGGCGCTGCTGACCTTCACCCGACCAACGATCTGAGGATCTTGGAAGAAGGCCTCTAGCCGTTTGACGAAGCGAGGGTGAAGTAGCGAAAGGTCGACATTGTTGCCGGTTACGGGGATCATGAGCGCCTCCGGGGCCTCGGGACTACTGGCAACAGTAGCACGCAAAAGACCCCCGCCCATTTGGGCGAGGGCCGTTTACCGGACCGGGAGTTGGGTTCTTATCGGGCAAACACCTCATCGGTCATGCCGTCCGCTGCCTCCTTGTGGACCCAAACGCACTCGGCTTCCAGCAGCGAGAGGAGTTCGCCATGACCCATCGCAGCGATCTTGGCTTCTAGGGCGTCTTCCCAGCCCTCACCGGCCCCGGCATCGGCCATAGGAGCCTCAAAGCCAACGGCGAGGTAGCCCTCCATGCGAATGGTCGCTTCGTAGGTCATGCGACCTCAGCAAGCACTTCGAGAGCCTCGGCGATCAGATCATTGAGGATCCCCTCAGCGGCGACGGCATTTACTACCACGAGGCGATTCTGGCTGGCGACGGTCTCCACGAAGCCCCGCAACTTGGCGTTCTCCGCTTTCAGTTCGTTGAGCCTCGCCTCCACACGGGCTGCGGTAGAGGCGACCACCACGGGCGGGTGCCACCATCGGCCTGCTTCAGAGTTCATCGTGTGTGCCTTCCCGGTCGGGCGAGGCCGTACTCGTTGGCTCGCTCATGGTCGCACTCGGCGCAGATCGCACCGAACTCCTTGTCGGAGCAGCGGGGGAAGATCGGGAACTCGTAGCCGGGTCCGGCTCCGCCGCAGATCGTGCAGGTGGGGATCGCTTTGTTGGTCATAGGTACACCTTACTCGTTCGTCAAGGGGTTGTCAAGTCTTTTCACTCTGGCCACGGTTCACTCACTCCCGCCTGCGTCAGGCCGGACATGTAGTTCAGTTCGGGGTTGTTCCCGGCCACCCAGAGTGCCCACTTCTCGGCAGGCTCCCTATTGTGGCGCTCGGCCCAGATGGCGTTAGCGTTGGCCTCGGACTTGATCTTGACGTTGCCGACGGTTTCCTCGGACATGCCGTCATCGGCCAGTTCCTCGGCCATTTCGATGAAGTCGCCGGCCCCGAAATCCTGGCAAACGAGGGCCATGGTCAGCGACATTTCCAGCGCCTCCTCATGGGATGCGGGGTACGGGACGGGACCGCCCCCATCCACCATTTCCCAATGAAAAGGGGTGCGTTCGGGCGTGGTCATTTCTGTACCTCCACTTTGGTTCCAAGGTCGTACAACTTCGGCTCGCCGGGGTTGTCCCAAGCACGCAGACCGAAGGAACGGAGTTCGGTGGCCTGCTCCTTGGCCTCGGCCTCGGAGTCGGCTTCGACCTCGTAGTCCCAGCGTTCCTTGATCCTGACGACGTAGGTGGTCATGCCGCCACCCTCTCGCCGTTCCTCGTGCGGAGGGTCGCTTCACGCTTGACGAAGTTGGCCGTGCGACCAATCGACATTGTGGTGAAGAACATGGCAGCGACCGACAGGGCCGATGCCTGACCGGCGTAGTCGTAGCGGTAGATGTGCGGACCCCAGTGGATCGACACCTCGTCGTCGGAGACCTTGATGGCCCCCACGTCGGAGGCGGTGGCGTCCCCATGCGGAAAGAGCCAAAGGTCGGAACGCCCCTCGCCCATGCGGGTGAGTTCGGCGGTCACGATGCCGCTGTTGATCGGATGGGTATGTTCTGTGGTTTTCGGTGTTTTGTTCATGCCCCTACCGTACTCTCATGCCATACCCCTGTCAAGGGGTTTTTCGACATTTCTGAAAGATACTTTCTATCTCACATTCAGATAGGAAACAGCCCCCTCCCGGCGTTTCCGGCTTGGGTATCGCGTCGCCCGTGGCCAGGAGGGGACCGGGGCTTTCGCTCTTACGCTACGACCACACGGTGGCGGAAAGGACTGCTAGAACCAAGCGTCCATGCCATCGCACTCAGCGGCGGTCCAGCGCAGATACCAGATAGCGAACTTCACCTCGTCAGTGAGGTCGGTCACCGTGGGCTCGCCATCCGTGTATTGCGTTGCGTTGACAAACGTGAGTTTCCCGCCGCGCCCGAACAGTTCGCGCTCCATCTTGTCGGCCAGATCACGGCACTCCGCAGGTGGACGGTAAAGCCCATCCTCATCGGTCCCATAGAAGGTGTCGTCACCGTTTGTTTCCCAGACGTAAGAGTCGATCTCATGGATGTTGGTGGTGTCGGAGTTGAGGGCGTTGATGAGCCAGTTGCCGTGCTTGCCTCTGTACCAGCAGTAGGTACCCAGCATCCCGGTCACTTGACCGGAGGGTGGGGAGGCGTTCGTGTAGGGGCAGCCTTTGGCTTCGATGGTTGCAGCGCAGTCGATACGTTCGTCCGTGGAGCCGTCATGCAAGGTGATGGTTTCCATGATGGCGGTGCCCCCGGTAGTGCAGGGGTACTCATGCGGCATGTTGTCTAGGCCCATTAGAACGGACCCCCCAACGTGACAGGCTTCTGGAGGTCGCAGATCGCCTGCGCCAGTTCCCTAAGGTACGGGTAGGCACGACGGATCGGCCCGCTGTGTCCAGCGTACTGCTCGCCCATGATGACATGCTCATGCAGCACGGCAGCCAGCGAGTCGGCCTCGCTCTCGGTAAGCGTGATTTTGGTGCGGCGGAGCACCTTGTCAATCTTCATCTAGTTCCCCTTCGTTAGTAGGTACTAGTAACACTACTGGAGTCAACGAAGGATGTCAAGGGGTAATCGCATAAAGACGAGAAAAGACACGGGGTGGGGTCTGGAGCCCCGACAAGGAAGGGGGGAACCTGCCGGAACTACACCACCGAACAAACCCCACCCGGTGCCAGTTCGAAGAATAACACGGGGCTCGCGCGCGGAGAGCAACTGTGGGCAAAAAGAAAGACCCCCGAAGGGGCCTTTCCCGATTGCTTACGAGAAGTTGGCGGTGACACTCCTAGCCAGAAGTGGATGTATGTGCCACCAACTAAAGACTACATGAGTCCAGCCGACTTGTCAATAGGCTTAGAGGTATTTCCTCTTGAGTTTGATTGGGCGAGGGGGCGGGTCTTTGTAGACCATCTTTGTGGTGCCAGCCTTGGCCCCTTTGGCCCCGGGTTCGTCAGCCGTGTAAACGGTGATCGTGCCCATCTCGGTTTCGTGGATGGTGTAGCCGATGGCGTTCTCAGTCATCGTACTTCCTGTCGTCGGGACGTAGGCACTTGTCGCATACGTCGATGTAGCCCCAGCCGGCACCGTGTGGGTGGACGATCTGGTTTTCTTCGTCGATGTCGATGCTCTTTTCGCATCGCTCGCACTCGCGGCAGAGGCACATGAGACAGGTGTCGCCCATCCGCATGTCGGGCATCTGGCCCGCCATGATGGACTCGCAGGGCTGAGAAGTGCAGCCAAAGGCTGGTTGCGATTCGGAGGTCATATCTGAATACTACCTTCGTTTTGGATGGCTGTCAAGCCCCACCGGGAAGAATGTTCCCGATGGGGCCGGACGGGCCAGCGTTAGATGGCGTCTGCCACCGGAACCGCGACCACATTCTCCGTGGCGTCGTTCACGTTGACACGGACGTAGGCGGTACCCGTGACCACGGCCTCAACCGTGGAGTGGGCGATGGCGCCGTTGTCGACCAGACGGTCGAACGAACGGGAGTCCACGGAGTGCTTCACCGTAGCGTTGTAAACCACATCGCTAACGGCCTCACGAAGCGCCGGGACTGAGAACGAGCGACGGAAGGCATCGGTCAAAACGACCGCCTTACCGTCAACGACGACGGTGGTCGTCCCTGCGTTCTCTGCAGCGTCAACGAGGTTGCTTTTGGCATCGGCCAAAGCGCCCTCTGCTGCGGATTTTGCTGCGAGACACAACAAGTATGTCTTAGCAGCCTGAGCGTGATTGCTCATATTTCACTCCCCTTCGGGGTATCAGGGTCACCGGCTCTCGGCGACTAAGAAACACAATACTTGACAGGTGTCAAGGAGTCAAGCGATTTCTTAGATTGTTTGTCAAGATAACGTCCCGTCTGCTGACCGGTCGGCCAAGGCCAAAAAGCCAACTTCTTGCCAAAACCCCTGAACCCCTGTGGGTCAAAACCATCAAAGAAATCCTAAGAAATCTTGCGCTACCTCAACACGGTGGCGGAAAGGAACTGAGGGGGGAGGCGACCAAGGGTGAAAGGACTAAACCCCCCCGCGCCTTGCGGCCACAGGAACCTCCCCACTCAGAGATCAGATCAGGACGCTGATTACGTTCAGGGCATCCGTTTCAGCCCTGTCCATCAACTCCTGCCAGCGTTCAGTTATGGCTTCCAGCGTTTCCATCTCCGCCGTGCCATCGTCCTCAATCTCAGCAGCCTCATGGTATTGCGTATGCAGGGTGCCCAGCACGGGGTCTTCGTCCCCGTAGTAAGAGTGACGAACCTCGCCGTCCTTGTAGGCATTGGCACCCCAGAAGTCCATGCCTTCTTCGAGGTATGACTCCACGAAAGATAGGAGCGGGTTGAGTTCCGACAGTTTACTGACCAGTCCTTCAGCCGGACCCCACGCCGTCTGGTAGGAAACGGTCGCTGAACTAACGTCATCGCTCACATCTATCAATATGTCGTGAACGTCTGGCGCCCATTTGGTGCCCCACTTGGCGATGTTCCAGTCGTACCAGTTGTTGTAGCCCGTTTCTTCGTGGGCTTTCTCGCCCTGTTCGATCTGTTCGATCATCCCTGCCAGATACTCGTCGGTCACCCACGAACCGTTTTGGGTTTCGCCGTCGAAGTTGTCACCGGCACGGAGTTTGCCTGCGTCACGATCAGCACGCATTTCCTCTACCGATTCACGGGTCTGCATCGGTGAACGGGTACCCAGAAGAACGTGAGGGGTTGGGTGGGGCAGGGTCAGGTCGTACACGTCGGGCGAGACTGTGACGGATTTGACGAACTCATCCAGCGCCGTGGCATCGCCCTCATTGGCGATGACGACCAGTCGGTTTGTGCACCAGTTCGGCATTAGCCCTCCCCTAGGAAGGACTGCAATACCTTGATTTCCGTTTGCCAGTCATCGCCGTATTGCTCGTTTTCTTCCAAGAAACGTATGACCGTTTCTACATGGGCTTTTGTTCCAGTAGGCATTGGGTTTCCTTCTCTTAGTAGTTGGGTACCAGCATAGAGGACACCCGGCCACTTGTCAAGCGGTTATGGGATTTCTACCGTCTCTACCGTCACCAACTCGAAGACATCCTGCCACTCAATCTCGCACTTGTCGCAACGCACCCATTGGTACACCATGTTCTCGAAGGCTTCCAACTTCGTGGCCTCAACGGCCCGATGCTCGCAGAAGGGACAGAAGTAAGGGTGCTTGATGTAACGCTGCAGGGTCGCAGCATCAACAGCCCCGGTCTCCACGACGGACTGGTAGCCCATCGCCTCGGTCGGTTCGGAGGTCACGATGACGCCCATCCGAAGAACAGGAACCAGCGTTCGCCGTCGTTCTTAGGCTGCTCGTCGTCGGTGAGTTCGATAGCGATGGCGCTGTCCCACTTGTCGTCCGACATATTGACGATCTTCTCAGCCTCGTCGTGTCCAAACCACTTGACGATCTTCTGGAACGCTTCCTTGCTGGCCGTGCGGGCTTCAGCCGCCTTCGCCGCATATTCCGGCTTCTGACCCGGCCAAACGTGTGGCACGCTGTTCCAGCCCTGAGCCGTCACGATCACGTCCTTCACGTTGCGCGCCCTCATCCCCGAAGGCCTAGGTATGAGGTAGGCGCTGTCCTTCTCACAGATCGTGCCCGTGTAGCCAGCGTGGCCGTAGTCGTAGAAAGCGCCGTCGACAGCGTGTCGGAACGCTTCCTTCACGTCCTTGCCGTTGGCTTCTGTCTCGAACTGTTCAGCGCCCATTGCGCCACCCCTTTCATTAGGTACCCCCACCCTACTCGCCCACCATCCGCCTGTCAAGAGATAAAGAAAGATTCGATTTCCTATTGACAAGACCAACACGTTCACCTACTATCTTGTCATGACCAACACAACAGAGCACATAACGACCGACTGGAAATGCACCGACGAGAAGGGAACCCTTCTCAAGATCATCTCCTTCCCCTGCGACTTCGGAGACTTCGGAGGCGAATCCATGTGGGTTCGCCAAATCGAAGGCACCGACAACGATGGGATCGGCTTCGTCTGCAACGACCCGGCGTTCTCATCCTTGCGCTATGGCGACGTGATCGCCTACGCAGGAGGCACTGACGACACGAAGGCTCACTACGCCGGACGTGCCTTCAACGTCTTTGAGTACGACGGCTCACCACAACGTGAGTACCTGAAGGAAGTTGCCAACGAGACTCCAGAAGTACAGCATTTCAACGAACTCGTCAAAGACGGCGAATGCGGCAAATGCGGCGATCCCCTCCACGAGTGCGAATGACATGGCTGTGATTCACGCTCTTGGAAATCTTTTTGCCGGGGTTGCGGAAGCAGACCTACCCCATGTAGTGTTTCCTTCTCGTACTAACACAGACTGTCAAGGTTACCTATCATGCTCGTAAACACGAAGCCGTCAAACGGCACACAGTTCGCCCGCACTATGGACGGGAAGATCAACTTCGACGCCTATGCGGGGCTGACTGGCACCGTGACCTGGGCGAACATGACGATCGACATCGTTGTCGTCGACGCACGTCAGAGATACGGACACCTGGACTTACAAGTCACGCCGGTCTCCGGCCATGGCTTCATCTGGCTAGAACGCAAGAACGTACACCTGATCGACGATCCGGGTCTTGAGCCACCCAAACCGGCTCCCCTGATCGACATTCTCTTGGAGGATCCTCCTCTCAAGGACTCCACGGTGGGGGATAGCACCCCCGTTAGATCCGTGGATGCCGGGTTCTTGTCGCTCATACGAGCGGTGACAACCCGTATCAAGTAAATAACAACAACCCATGGAGATGAATAATCATGGCTATTCCCCGTAAGCAGTATCAGGTAGTTCTGGAAGTACCGCCCGAGCCCCAGCGTGGGCGTCCCGGGCACGGCAACCTCCAGAAGTTCCTCGCTCGTCTTGAGGACGAGCATCCCGGCGAGTGGTCGGTCCTTGACCGGAACCGCAAGCACATCGGGTACATCTACAACCTGAAGAAGAAGTACCCGAACCTTTCGGTGAACGCTCGTCAGAACGACGACGGCACCTACGGCGTTTGGGTGAAGATGGACAAGGCTGAGGCCTCCGTCTAACTGATCTTCACCACCCAAAAGATTAGACCGCGCGGTTCGCCCGTGCGGTCTTTTCTTTTGCCCAAATCACTCTCGAGGCGTGAAGCCCCGCAAGATCTTTTAGTCGTCGGACTTCTTGACCTTCGGAGCGGCTTTGGGGGCCGGGGCCGCTGTACCGAACCGTGCACCAATGGTGGTGACAGTCGGCGCATGCCCGCCGGCGGTGCCGAACTCGGGATGCATGGACTCATCTGCGTCAGGACCCGATTCGTCTTCCGACATGACTCCAGTGACATAATGACTCGGTGAGGTTACTTTGCGCATGTTTACTCCCAGTTGGATCGTTCCCCCATTCTACCCCACAGAGGATCTTCAAGAAATCACTTGACGCCTTATGCTTGTCTGGTGTAAGGTGATGTTCGTACTAGCAAGGGGACTACCTTATGAACAAGAAGCAAGAAGCAGCAGCAGCCCATCGTGAACTCAAGGATGCCATTCTCTATGCACAAGCACTAGAGGACGGCTACGAGTTCCCCGATGAGATCGTCCTGCCTGTCGGCACGCTCGTATCCGGTCGGCTGTTCCAACTCTCTAAGCCAGACGTTGACGGTAACCACGTTCGAGAGTTGGGCTGGTACCGCTTTGATTGCGCTGTCAAGCAGCCTCCTTCAAGAATCGGCATGGGGTTCGGCTACTGGGGCACCATCGGCACTTGGACCATCCTCGCTCATGGCCCCTACAACAAGAACGGATCTCCGAAGGGGCATTGTCGCCAGATCGACCTGTGTGTCGGCGAGGGTGCTTCGGGTCGTGTTGAGACTCGCATCTGGAAGATCGCTAAGGGTCGTGAGACTGCCAACTCTAGGGGCGTCAAGTTCGTCAAGGTTGCGGAGAACGGTCGCGCCGAACAGTACGCCGACTTCGAGGAATGGTCAGGCGCCCATGAGGGGGAGCAGTTCTCAACTCAGCAGTTGGTCGAAAAGTCTGGTTTTTCATCACAGACCGTATTGAAGTATCTCAAGACCTCGGCCCACTTCACTAAGATCAAGTCGGGCTTGTATGAGTGCGGAAAGAATCAGACCGCCTAAAGAATCTTCCAATAAACCCTTGACAGCCCATATTGACTGCTGTAGGGTGCTTACATACCTACCGATAACAAGTCCATAGGAGGACTACTAATGAGCAACTCAGAAGCCACACTCCCCGACTGCTGGGAAAAGTTCCAGCAAGTCCTAGCCAACGGGATCGATCGTGTGATCCTGTTCGGCCCACCGGGAACGGGTAAGACCTACTGTGGTCTGAACCATGGAAACGTCGATGCAGGCGCCTTCCGTCTGGTCTGCACAGAGGATATGACCAACGCCGACGTGACCGGCTCCTTCATGCTTGAGAAGGGTGACTTCCGCTGGGTATCCGGCGCTGCGCTCAAGGCATGGAACGGGGACGGCACTCAGGGCGGTCGACTCGTCGTGGACGAAATCGACAAGGCTGGGGGCGACGTGTTCGCCACGCTACTCGCCATGCTGGACACTCCTGAGTCCGCTTCGTGGGAGAACCCGCAGAACGGTCGTGTCCACAAGCCGAAGGATGGCTTCACGGCGGTTATGACGACCAACGTCGAAGAAATGCGGGAACTCCCTCCGGCACTCACCGACCGTTTCCCTGTCCGTATCCGTATCGACCAGCCCCATCCGGATGCTCTCCTGCTGCTCTCCCGTGACCTTCGTGGGATCGCCGTCAAGATGGCCGATGCTGGGGAACGTCGTATCTCGCTTCGCCAGTTCATGTCGTTCGACTCGCTTCGCAAGGGTTTGGAGCCGGATCGTGCTGCTGAGATCGTGTTCGGTGATCGTGCCGAATCCATCATGGATGCCATCGCCGTGGACGCCGTAGCATGAATCAGCCCACTCACTTCCCTGAGCCGGAGATCCTCTCCCGCGAAGATACAGAACACGGTCGCTGGACCGTAGAGGGTTGCGCTCCAAAGCGTGGACTTCCCCACACGATCATCCCTGATCGCATCATGCACGCTCCTGTCGATACGTCCGACATGTCGCGCTGCATCCGTGCCCATGAGATGATGCACGCCAAGGTTTCTCCCGGTATTGAGTTTCAGGCTTGGATCGACCGTGGCATCGCATCGGAGGAAGCACTCAAATCCGTTGAGGAAATGCGTGTGAACCACCTTTGCCAGAAGGCCGGGTTCGACATGAAAAGCCATCTTTCTGACGACGGCGAGACTGCTGACGGCGAGCGTGGCGTTGCGCTGCGTGACTGGCGTGGGTGTGTGATGATGGCAATCGCCTGTGCCGGCACGGCTTCCCACAAGAAGTTCCTGACTGGCGTCCGTCGCCACGATCGCTTTTGGGGGAAATGCCTACTAGATATCAGTAAGCGTGCGATGCGTGAGATGAAAAAGGTCTACGCCGTCGACCTCGCCTCCACAAAGGTCCACGCGGACATCGGTATCGCCCCTATGGGATTCGCTCACACAGAGCGCATCGCTGAGTGGATCGACAGGATCGCTGAACAGGAGCCACCGCCACCGCCAGAGCCGGAGACTGAGAAGGCTTCGACTCCCGACGGCGACGACGCCGACGAGAACGAGGGTGACGAGGGTGTCGCGGAGGGTCGCAAACTCACCCACGACAACCGTGGGAAAGAGAACCCTCAGAAGGAAGAAGGGTTCGGAGAACGCCTAAAGGGCATCACTCCCGATCGCGGCTACTACGACATCCCTCGCTGGAATGAACTCCGTGTCGAAAAACTGCCTTTGACCACTCTGGTCCCCGGCACCATCGGCAAAAAGCGCATCGCTTCCAACACGGGTCGCCATCCTCGTCGCCTCCACCGCTACCTGACCGATCCCGAAATGCGTATCTTCGATCGCGTAATCAAGGGCGTAGGCGGGGTACTGGTGCTGGACTGCTCCGGCTCAATGGATCTAACCAAAAAGCAGATCCGTGAAATCTTGCAGGCCGCACCCGGTGTGACCGTGCTGGGCTACACCGATCGTGGCAACGATGGCCCCAACGCATGGGTGCTGGCCGACAAGGGGCGCATGGTTGACGATCTTCCATTCACCGGCTCCGGCAACGGCGTCGATCTCCCCGCAATCGAATGGGGCGTCGCCCACAAGCAGCGTTCCGGCGCCCCCGTCATATGGGTGAGCGATGGCGGCGTCTGCGGCGCTGGACAAGGCTCATCGGATGCGCTGGCGATGCAATGCATCAAATACTGCATAAAGAATCGCGTCATCGTCGTACCCCACCTGAGCGAGGCTGTCGAAATGCTCAAGAAGATGAAACGTGGAGAAAAGGGGCGCACCCGCTGGCCGCGCCAACTCCGCTACGTCTACCGCAACATGAACGGCTCTCGTCTGGAGGACGACTACCCGAACGGCTGACGGTAAAAGATCGTTGGCCCCTCCGGAGATTCACGTCCTCCTTGCTCCGGAGGGGTCAGCCTTTTCGTTTCTGACCGAACAACCCCCGGTCCCACAGCCGGGTCGCCATAGTTATGGCAACGACTGCTGAGCATTGACCCCAACGGAGATCAGCGCCCAAGATCTTGAGGATCCCCCACAGCGCCACGCTGTAGAGCGGTAGCGACAGGATAATGAACAACAACGGTGCGGTTGCCGTTAGTTCGTTGGCGTTCACAGTCTCAGGCACTGGCTAACGCCTCCGGCCCAACGATCTGGTGGATGCGTTGCCGCGACAACTCGTATGTGTCGGCTAACGCCTTGACTCTGGCTCCGCCGCTGTAGAGACGCTGGATTTCCCTGTTTCTTGCCGCTTTTGACGCCGGCCCAGGCCGTAGTGGTCCCCACTCCCAACCCGGGATTGATTCAAGTGCTTCTTCTCGCTCCCGGAACTTAACAAGGTTCGACTCAAGTTTTCGAACAGCCGCCGAATCTCCTCGGTTTCGTGCAATATCCCGGTCTTCTCGCAGTTTTCGCCGCCGCTGCCGCAGATAAGACACAAAGGAGCCAAGTTTGACTTCCATGCCTTCGAGCACCTCAACGTGGAGGGCCGGCACGCGGCAGTGTCCCTCCCGTCGAGCGAACTGATTGAGCGCTACTACATACCACTGGAACCGCAGATTGTTGTCCATGCGTCTACACTAGTACGAGAGTCGTACAACTGACAACCCTTCCACCACAGGTGAACAAGATGGACCCTCAGGAAATAGAAGCCCTCAGAGACGAGATCATGAAGTTCCTTCAGGCTCTCCCTGGACCGGAAACCTCAAAACTCAAGGATTTGATGGACAAACTCGCCGAGCAGATGATCGAGACGCAGTCCGATGGGAATGACGTGCTCTTCTGCGGAAGCGACGGGAAGACCATCATCAAGGCCGTTCACTTCCCGAGGTCCAGTCTTGGTAGCGACGGCCCCGTGATTCTTCCGAGTGCTGATAGCAAAGTCATCCTTGCTGCGTTCTCCGATGAGTATGTCCAGACCAATCTGGACGAGGTTCGCAACGTTTTCCAAGATCCTTCAGTGCGAGAGCACCAATGGGAACAGTTTCTGAATGGTTTGGCCACCCAAGTAAGCCGGGCTCATGCGGAAAATGGCGATTTCGACTGGTCCGGCTCCCTGGGAGAGTGAAAACGGTCAAAAAGTTGACTTTCTCGTTTGCTTCTTACTGCAGTAGAAAGAGTAAAACCCCCTCTGACCTGCACGTTTGCAAATAACACCACGAGACCGAAGCGCTACTGACCTGACCCCTCCTTGCATTAAAAGATGGCTTTAAGGATCCGACCCCCGACTCTCATCCTCATTCCCACTGATTCTCAAAAGTCTTCCAGGGGAACGCTCAAAAAACCGGTTAAAAGCCGGTTACTCCTCCTGGCCGCCTCGAGGAGATAAACCAGAAACTTGACTTTTCGATCCAGGTGCAGTAGTCGGAATGCTCAGATTCTGGACTTTTTGCCAAATATCTGAAGTCTGTCGTCGACTGCTGATATCTCAGTTTAAACAAGCAGAACCTTGCATTGCGAGTTCGGAAATTGCCGATCGCCGTCCTGGATCTCGATTTCAAATCTCGCGCGCTATGCACCGACGGTGGTGGATAGCACTGCGGGTAGATGAGGGCGACCCCCAAAAATGCGGGAGCCCGGAGAGATCAGCGCCACCTGCCACCACTGAAATATCCCCGGGCTCAACCGCATTACATTCTTGCTTCGCCGTCTCTTGCCTGCTCCGGCTTTACCAGATTACCACGTTTCTGGATTTTCTTGAGATAGTTGCTTGCGCCGGCGGCCTGCGAGTGCTAGTTTCGCAATTCACAACCAAGCGGCCGGCCCGGCGCTCATCAAGACTGTTGAAAAACCACGGTCTCGGATCGACGCGTCCATATATCAGTCGAGCATTTCTAAAGGTTCCCCCCAGACCCCCCTCCAAAGGGGGCTCAGGATCCTGAAGGAATCACTTGACGAGGTCATTGAGTTTCTGTATACTCTCGCTACCACTACCCGGTGGCGGAAGGACTAGATAATTCAATGGTCTCTGAGATCTCATGACAACTCCCAACTCTAAGGGGCGTGGCGAGTCGCGCCTGAAGAGAGATCAGCGGCGTAAGGCTGAACTGATCCCTGATGCCCTGATATCTGAGGTGTATGAGTACTGGCTGCAGGTTATGAGGCCCGGACGCACCCGGGTGCCGGCCTTGGATGCGAAACGTCGTTTAAAGGTGGCTTCTGCTATCGCCGATTACGGGGCCGCCGATTGCATGCGTGCCATCGATGGGTGCGCCCATTCGGATTTCCACATGGGTAGGAACAGGCAGAACAAGAAGTACGACGATCTTGAACTAATTTTCAGAGACCAGGATCATATTGAACGGTTTTTGAGTAATGCCGAGTCAGTGCCCGAGTCTGGCGAGTGGGATGCCGAGCCCTCGAGGGAAAGGTGCAAGAATGCTGAAAACTGAACTGAAGGACCTGGTTCTCAGATCTTTCGCCTTGTTTAATCAGACCCTGTACGCAGCGGATCAGCAAATCACTTTGACTTCCTGGTTTTCTGTGCTGCATGACCTGCAGTTCGAAGACTGCCGGCAGGCCCTGGAGACGTGCGCAATTGCTGACAAATTCATGCCAACCCCTGGAGCGCTCCGCCGCCTGGTTATCAGCGAGAAAGAAGACATTCCAACCGAGCACCAGTTCTGGTCATACATCCAAGCCGGAATAAAAGCCCGGAACGAAGGCACCACAATAAAAACCCGGAAAGAAATAGCGGAACACCCCATAGTCATAAAAACCATAGAAGAAATCGGGCACGACGTAGTCTGGGGACTACACACAAACGGAGACAGGCAGTGGGCACTAGCCGCATATAACGAAAACCTTAAACGCTTCATGGCTAAAGGCATCACGGTGGTGGAAAGCAATGCGTAGAAACCCCGGACGCCCACCCAAAGAACCCACAGGCGACAAATCAACCCTCACACTGAAGATAACAGCCGACTTCAAACGCCTACTCATGCGCCAAGCAGACGCATACGGCATGACACTAACCGAATACATCATAACCCTAGTCAAAAGAGACGCAGAACAGCCATGAGAAAGGCAACCAGAGCCCAATACCCCCACCGAATGTACAATATTGTACTCAGAATAACCGGCAAAGAGAAAAACAAGATCCTAAAAGCCGCCAAAAAAGCCGAACTAACACTCACAAACTACATAAAGTACTGTATCTACACCGAAACACGCCGAGAACAAGGCTTCCCCACACCAAACAAAACACTCCACCCACTCCCAACCATACAAGAACAAATCAAAGCAATCGCCACAGGATCCAAACCGGCGCAGCCCTGTGGGGCTTTTGAGTGTGATTTGGTGGTGGTGGATGTGGCTTCTATGAGGTTTTGTGAGGTTTGCAGTTTGAGGGTGGGGTAGGTATGCTGTGTTCATGTGGGGAGCCACTCCAATGCCGACACCTA
>Ga0302120_10000267_pt1 | contig 22430 bp, 20 predicted proteins | sample AG5_Bottom_MG_FD_203118 | JGI IMG/M metagenome (GOLD analysis project Ga0302120, IMG submission 203118) | Marine microbial communities from Western Arctic Ocean, Canada - AG5_Bottom | ecosystem: Environmental > Aquatic > Marine > Oceanic | place: Canada: Western Arctic Ocean | collected 2017-10-01 | reverse complement strand
GGATGAGAAGGAACTGCGGGCCCACGGCGTGGATCCAGCCGTCATGGCCGCCCGGACCGAGGAGGAGGCCGTGGACAACCGCGCCCGGTCCGATGTACTGGTCGACTGGTTTCTGGACGGCGACTGACACGCAGGGGCCGACTCAGGCCGTCCAGCCGCCGTCGGGTCGCTCGGGATCTCCCGGGATGTCGTACGGCATTGCCGGCATGCCGCGGGGCAGATCGTCCGAGGTGTAGTTGCCGGTCCTACGCCCATGGGAGGTGACGACCATCTCGACGAGGGTGAACCAGTGGGTGTCGAACACCACGAAGGTGTCGGCACCGAGGCGGTCCAGGCACTCAGCCCGGAGGCGGTGCAGGCCTGGTACGAGGCTGCTCTCCTCGCCGTCGTTCAACTCCCGTCGGACCTCTTCGGGCAGGACGATGGGCGGGACGTGGACACGACGGCCGCGCCGACGATCTCACCCATCGTGGGCCTGCGGCGATCGTCTGGACGTCAACGGTGAGAGCACGACCACCAGCATATTCGTTTGGATCCTAATGATCTAGTCGGCCAGTCCGTCCAGGACCTCTGCCACCGCCTCCACCTCGGTGGCGGGGTTCACGAAGCAGAAGCGCAGCACCGTCCGACCCTCCCACCGGGTGGGCACGCAGAGCACGATCCCGGACCGGGCGTTGTGGTCCGACCACGACCGGTAGTCCTCGTCGGTCCAGCCGACCCGCTCGAACAGGACCACCGACAGGTCGGGCTCCATGATGAGCCTCAGATGGGGACGCTCACGGATCTCGGCGACCACGGCACGCGTCGTGGCCAGCACCGTCTCTATCGCCTCGCGGTAGCGGTCCGTGCCGTAGGTAGCCAGCGAAAACCAGAACGGCAGGCCACGCGCCCGCCGGGTGAGGTGCACGGCGAAGTCGGCCGGATTCCACTCCGAACGGTCCACCGACTCGAGATAGCTGGCGAACTGCGAGTGGGCGTTGGCCCCGTGTTCGGGCTCGCGGTAGAGCAGGGCACAGCAGTCGAAGGGGGCGAACAGCCACTTGTGGGGGTCCACGACGAACGAGTCGGCATGCGCGATGCCGACGAACCTGTCAGCCACCGATGGGGCAGCGAGGGCCGCTCCGCCGTATGCGCCATCCACGTGCAACCAGATCCCGTGCTCCCGGCAGACCGCTGAGATGCCCGCCAGGTCATCCACCACCCCGGCGTTGGTCGTCCCGGATGAGGCCACCACGGCGAACACTCCGTCGCCGCCGTCCGATGCCAGCACGTCGGCCAGCGCCTCACCGGTCATGCGGCCCTGCGCGTCGCCGGGAACATCCAGAAGGCCGCAGTCCATGACCTTCGCCGCTGCACGCACCGAGCTGTGGGAGTCGGCGGTCGCTGCCAGACGCCATGCCACCGGCTGGCCGCCTCGGTCACCGCGAGCCTTCTCACGCGCCGCCACCAACGCACTCAGGTTGCCCATGGTTGCCCCGGACACGAAGCAACCACCGGCCGTCTCAGGCCAGCCGAGCAGCCCGACCAGCCATGCCAGGGCCTGATTCTCGGCGGCAATGGCACCAGCCCCTGCCTCCCAGGTACCGGCGAACATCTCGGCAGCGCTGACAGCCAGGTCGAACACCAGGGCAGCCTCGGTGGGAGCCGCCGGGATGAAGGCCAGGTTCATCGGATTGTCCTGGGCCCGGGTGGCGGTCACCACAACCTCGGTGAAGAGCCTCAACGCCTCGTGGCCGCCGATCCCCCCAGGCACGACCGTGTCGCCCAGTTCTTCACGTAGTTGATGGGCCGGTCGGGCTCTGGCCAGCGGGTCCTGGCCGCCGGCGATCCGGCTGCTGCTCCAGTCCATTACGGACTGGAGCAACTCTTCGTCATGCGGCCAGAAGGGTTCGTCGGTCACCGGTTGTCCAGATCCTCGGCAGTACGTAGCACGATGCGCAGGAGCCGCGCCAGCGTCGCAGTCTCCTCGGCGGTCAGGTCCCCGGTGACCTGGGCCTCCTCCCGGTTGAAGGCCGGCATCACATCCTCTACAACGGTCGTTCCCGCGTCGGTGAGTGCAACACCGACGCGGCGCCGGTCGGTCAGGACCGGCTGTCGGACCGCCAGCCCCTTGCGTTCAAGCGTGTCGAGCACACCGGTCAGAGTGCCTCCGGAGATCCCGGCCTCAGTAGCCAACTCACGGGACTCCTTGGCTCCCCAGATGTGCAGGACGAACAGCACCACGAAGGCGCTCCAGGAAAGGGAATGGGGCTTCAGGACATTGCGTTCCATGTGGTTCCGGACCGCCGTAGCCGTCCGAAACACGTTGGAGACAGCGGCCAGGGAGAGCAGGTCAAGGTCAAGGCCGGACATCCGGTCGCGGATCAGGTGCTCGGCCTCAACCAGCTCGTCGTCGCCGGCGGCGAATGCACTGGGCATCCCCTCACACTACTATTTGGGGCCAAACGATTCACCCCGACTGGTCCGCCGACGATCAGGAAATGGAGGACAGATGACCGACCACCGCCGAATCCGGGTGCTCTGGCCCGACCATCTGGCGCTGGCGCGCGGCAAGTACCTGCCCCCCCACCTGCTGGAGCGCGGCACCCGGCACGCCATGGGCGTCTTCGCCCTCGGCTACGACCGTGACATGACCCCCGCACCCGGCGTCATGATGCTCGAGGGCTTCCCGGACATGGAATGCACCATTGATCCAGCCGCCATCCGTGACGGCTGGGAGGAGGGCATCGGTGTGGTGGTCGGCGACCTCGAACGCGATGGCGTGCCCGTCCCCTTCGCCCCGCGCAATGTATTGAAGGAGGCGGTCGCCGCCTGGGAGGCGCTGGGCTACACCCCGCAGGTCGGCATCGAGTTCGAGGCATTCGTCCTCCAATCCGATGCTGAAGGCGGTTGGGTCCCATACGACTGCCCCGGTTCATTCGTCTACGGGACCGGCCCCCTGAACGACCCGGCCGGCATCGCAGAGGCCATCCACGACGTCTCCGACGCCGTCGGATTCCGCCTGGAGTCGGCCAACGCAGAGTTCGACGCAGCCCAGTTCGAGTTCACCCTTGAGTACGACGATGCCCTGGCCGCCGCCGACGAAGCCTTCCTGTTCAAGACGATGGCCCGCGACGTGGCCTTCGAGATGGGCCATCTCCTGACGTTCCTGCCCAGACCTCTCATGGACCGGGGCGGCAGCGGCCTGCACGTGAACCTCAGTCTCCTGGACGCCGACGGGAACAACGCTCTGCTGGACCCGGCGGCCGCCAATGGGCTGTCGACCCTGGCCATGCAGTGCATTGCCGGCCAGCTCCAGCACCTGTCGGCCATGTCCGCGATCTGCGCCCCGACCGTCAACTCGTCGAAGCGTCTCAGGCCCGGCCAACTCTCGGGCTACTGGAAGAACTGGGGACACGACCACCGCTGCACCACCGTGCGCGTCAACCCCGAGCGGGATGCCTCCACCCGCCTCGAGAACCGGATGCCGGATGCCTCGGCCACAATCCACCTGGCGGTGGCCGCCGTCCTCACCGCAGCGCGCCTCGGCGTTGAGGCCGGGCTGGAGTGCCCGGGGCCCGAGACCGGCGACGGCCTCGAGGATGCCTGCACCGACGAGCACGTCCCCGACTCCCTCGGCGGGGCGCTGGAGGCCCTCGCCAACGACCAGGCCTTCGCCACGGCCATCGGGCAGGCATTCGTAGACCAGTTCACGGCAATCAAGGAAGTGGAGCTGACCAGGTACCTCGAGGCCGTCGGCGACGAAGCCTCGGCCCGTGACCGGGTCACCGACTGGGAGACCGCCTGGTACTTGCCGTACCTGTAACCAGGCCTCAGACGGAGTCGGCGCCCCTGCGAATGTGGGCCAGCATCTCGGCCTCGGCCCTGTCGGGGTCACCAGCCATGATCGCCTCGTAGAGCAACCGGTGTTCGTCGAAGTCGACGGTCGAACCATGGCGTGCCGACTCGGCGAAGGAGAGCAGGGCCAGCCCACGACCCCAGATCGTGTCGAAGCAGTCCACCAGCACCGGGTTGCCGGCACCCAGCACGACTGCACGATGGAAGTCCCGGTTGGCCCGGTAAGCGATCGACGGTTCGTCTACAGGCACATCGGCCAGCCGGGCGAGGGCCTCGGCGATGACGGGGCCGGCGTCCGTAGTCCGGCCCGCGGCCACCCGGGCCGCCCAACCCTCGACAGGCTCCCTCGCCTCGTACATGGCCCTGACGTCTCCTGCGTCCAGGGACCGGATCACGAAGCCCTTGGTCGCCGCCTGGACCAGCCCGTCGGCCTGCATGCGATGCAGGGCGTCGCGGACCGGAGTCCTGGAAATGCCCAGCTCGGCGGCCAGGCGGTCCATTATCAGGCGGTCCCCGGAAACCAGGCCGCCGTCCAGGACCGCCGTCAGGATCCGTTCGTAGGCCAGCTCGGCCAGGCTTCGCTCTTCAGTATCGATGGGCGTGAGGGTCGAAAGGTCCACCGTCATGGACATCTCCGTGCTCACGACCGGTCAGCCAGACGCTGGAAACCGTCACGGGTCTGTGGCAACTTCATGTCCAGGATCCGGGCCGCCACGACCGTCCGCAGGATCTGGGCCGTCCCCCCGCCGATTGTAAACATCCGGACGTCCCGGCAGATGCGCTCTATCGGGTTGTTGCGCGAGTAGCCAGCGGCGCCAAAGAGCTGCAGGGCATCGTTAGCCACGTCTATGCAGTTCTCCGACGTGAAGACCTTGGCCTGCGCAGCCAGGGTCGGATCTGGGAACGTGCTGCCATCGGGTCCGTGCGAATCTGCGGCCCGGTAGGTGAGGCTGCGTGCCGCCTCCAACCGGATGCTCATGTCGGCCAGCATCCACTGGACGCCCTGGAACTCGGCGATGGGGCGGTCGAACTGCTCGCGCTCCTTCGTGAAGGCGAGCGCACGCTCGTAAGCCCCGGTGGCCAGCCCCAGAGCCACGGTGCCTGCCCCCACCCGCTGGCTGTTGTAGGAGTTCATGAGCTCGGCGAAGCCCCGACCGAACCCGGAGGGCGGCATGAGCACCATGTCGGAGCCGATGTGCATGTCCTCGAACAGCACCTCCGTCTCGGGGAGGCCCCGCAGCCCCATGGTCGGCTCCCGGCGACCGATCACCAGCCCCGGGGTCTCGTCGCGGATCGCCAGGAACCCGCCGATGCCCTCCTCCTCACCGTGCTCGTCGAATACCCGTGCGAACACCAGGTGGAGCCTCGACACGCCGCCACCGGTGATCCAGTGCTTCCTGCCGTTCAGGACGTACCCGTCGCCCCGGCGGTCCGCCCGGGTGGTCATCATCGAGGCGGCGCTGCCGGCTCCGGGCTCCGTGATGCAGATGGCCGGCTTGTCGCCATCCAGCACCAGGCCGGCGGCAAGGCGCCTCTGGTCGTCGGAGCCGTACGCCATGATCGCCGAGATGGCCCCCATGTTGGCTTCGACCGCAATCCGACCGGTAACGCCGCACTGCTTCGACATTTCCTCCACCACCAGGACGGCGTCCAGGAACGAGCGGCCCGGGCCTCCGAACTCGGCCGGCACGGTCATGCCGGTCATGCCGGCATTCCGGAGCGCTTCGACGTTCTCCCACGGATACGACTCGGTCCGGTCCACCTCGGCGGCGCGGGGCCCGACGACCTCGGTCGCCACGGCACGCGCTCTGGCCTGCAAGTCCAGTTGCTTTTCAGTTAGCTCCCACATCAGGGGGTTTCTCCAGTCGTCGTGGCGCCGTCCAGGACGCGCCTCCACCGTTCCAGTACGTCTTCCACCGTCGTTCCGCCCAGGACGGCTCCGAGGGTCTCGATCAGTCCCGGGGTATCCATCAGACGGGGCACCACCCCGGAAACGGTGACCGGACCGACGGTTGGATGGTCGATGGTGACCACCGAGTCGCGGGCCGCCACCTGAGGGTGCTCCAGGTACTGTCCGACGGTCTGGACCAGACCCACCGGAACGGCCAACGCCTCACAACCGGCGATGACCTCGTCCAGCGGCGTGGTTGCCACCCAGTCTCCGACCACCATGTTCACCTCTTCCCGGTTGGCGATCCGGTTGGCGTTGGTGGCGAAACGCTCGTCGTCAAGCAGGTCGGAACGACCCATCACCTCCGCGAGGCGGTCGAACATCTTGTCGTTGGTGCAAGCAATCGTCACCCAGTCACCGGTGGCCGTTCGGTAGTTGCTGTGCGGAACCGAACGATGCGTGTCAGGACCCATCCGCTCCCGGCCCACTCCGGTCGCAGCGTGCACCGGCACCAGCTCGTCGAGGATCCGGGCGACCCCGTCGTACAGGGCCACGTCGACCAGCTGTCCCCGGCCGCTGGAGTCGCGCGCCCGTATGGCAAGCAGGACGCCGAGCGCCCCGTACATGCCCGCCAGATAGTCAGCCAGCCCTGAGGAACCGGACAGGCCCGGGGCGCCGTCGGGTTCTCCGGTGAGGTACGCCATTCCGGTGAATGCCTCGGCGATCCTGGCCACCCCGGCTGTGGTGGCCATGGGTCCGGTCCGGCCATAGCCGCTGATCGACAGATGGACAAGGCCCGGGTTCGACTTCCGCAGCGACTCGAAGCCGAGGCCCCACCGCTCCATGGTGCCGGTCCGGTAGTTCTCTACCAGTACATCGGCGGATGCCACCAGGTCGCGGAACCGCCCGGCGCCCTCGTCGGTGCGTAGGTCCAACTCGACGCTGACCTTGTTGCGTGTGTCGCTCAGCCACCACCAGGTATCGCCTTCGGGACCTGCGGTGCCGAGTCGACGCATCGGATCGCCGATGCCGGGCTGCTCCACCTTGACGACATCGGCGCCGAACTCTCCCAGAATCGAGGCGGCGAACGGACCGGCCAGAATCGTCGCGGCGTCCACCACCCGCAGACCGTCCAGTGGACGGGTCACCGGTGGGCCACCACAGTCATCTCGAGGCGCTCCACACCGTTCACGAAGTTGGACGACACCAGCACCGGGTCCCCCACCGGTTCGAGCCGGATGCCGCGGTCGAGCACCTCGGAGATCAGGGCGGAGAGCTCGATGCGGGCCAACGAGGCACCCAGACAGAAGTGGGCCCCGCCACCGCCGAATGCCACGTGCCCCGAGACCTTCGGACGTCCGACGTCAAACGCCATCGGATCCTCGAAGTGGGCCTCGTCGAAGTTGGCGCTGGCGTACCACATGACGACCTTCTCCCCGGCCGCCACCCCGGTTCCCGCCAACGTGGTGTCCACGGTCGCCGTCCGGCGGAAGTACAGGATCGGCGAGGCATGGCGCACCACCTCCTCCACCGCAGCGTCCAACAGGGTCGGGTCGGATCGGACCCGGTCGAACTGCTCGGGGTATTGGACGAGGTGGGTGGCCAGATGTGACATTGCAGACCGGGTGGTCTCGTTGCCGGCGAAGATCATGAGTTGGAAGAACCGGGCGTATTCGGTCTCGCTGAGTCGTTCGCCGTCCACCTCGGCCGTCGCCAGCTCACTCAGAAGGTCACCGGACGGGTTGTCCAGTCGCAGACGCCGTGCGTCCCTTGCGTACTCCTCCACCCCGTGGGCCGCCGGGCTGTTGAACGGCAACTCCCGTAGCGGCCTCGTGTTCCCATAGGCGCTGGGATCCAGCTCGGCCGAGGAGGTGCCCTCCACTAGGTGGTCCGTCATCTCGATCATGAGGTCGTGGTCCTCCTCCGGGATCCCCATGATGTCGCAGATGACTCCGATCGGGATCGGAGCCGCCACCGCCGAGACCCAGTCGCCCCCACCGGCCTCCACGAAGCCATCCAGTCGGCTCCCTACCCGATGGCGGATGGCGGCTGCGTAACCCTGGACGTGGCGCGGGGTGAACGCAGAGCTGATGAGGCGCCGTAGCCGGGTATGGACCGGAGGGTCCAGATCGATCATCGATGCCCTGCCGGCCCGGACGTCCTCATCCACGTCGTAGATCTGGATGTGGCCCAGCTCCGACGAGTAGGTCGACGGGTCGCGGGACACCGCCACGAGGTCATCAAGGCGGGTGACCGACCAGAAGCCGGAGCCCCATGGCCCCGACGGGTTCCAGACCAGGCCCGGCGTGGCCCGAAGGTCCCGGAAAGCGGCATGGGGGATGCCATGGTCATAGGTGGCCGGATCGGCGAGATCCGGCCGGCTGGTAATGGCCATTGTCATAACCCGACCTCCTCTGCCGGCCTCCGGTGCCCGCCCCTGAGTACGGCCTCGCTGGCAGTGATGGCGAACACGTCGCGCTGGACGATGCTGCCGCCGAGCCGGTGGGCGACCGCGGAAAGGTGGTCAATGCCGTCGGCCGCATCCCGGTAGCGGCCCTCCCGGTAGGAGCGAATGGCCGCCGCCATAGGCCGAACCACCAGGTCGAAAGTCTCGTCGTTCTCCGATACGCCAGCCCTGTGGCATGCATCCAGCCCGGCCCAGTAGCGGTCGGCTCCCGGGTCATCGGGGCACGAAGCGAACACCAGGGCGGCATGAACGTCCAGGAATGCGGTGGTGTGCAGTTGGTCGTGGTCACGCCACCTCGCGGCCAGGGTCGACCACAGGTCCACGACGTCGCACCCGGCCAACTCCAGGCGCCAGAGCATCGAGGTGAGGTCGGTCAGGCCGAAGGCCCTGTCGGCATCATCGACCTGACCGTCGAAGATCTCCAGGCACTCGTCGAACTCCCCAGCGTCGATGAGCCGGAGTGAAAGGTGCCAGAGCAGATGGACGGCCAGGTGGTCCCGCTCCTCCCAGTCTGCCCGGGTGCTACGAAGGTGTTCGACGGCCTCGAGGTGGCGCCCCTGCATCTCGTACACGTGCGCCAGGGCGTGCAGCGCCCAGATATCGACGGCGTCGACCTCGAGGGCGAGGCGGCCGAACAGTTCGGCCTCCTCGTAGCGTCCGACCTCCTCCAGGGCGAAGGCGTGCTGTCCGGCCGCCACGCCATAGCCGGGGTCGCCGGCTCGGAGGCGACCGATCACCGCCGTGGACGCCAGGAGCCTCCGGGCGTCGTCACCCACGTGCAGGTAGATGTCGTGGGCCATCTTCGTCGCCACCACGTCGTGAGGGTGTCTGGCACCAATGGCCTCCCACCTGGCGGCAGCCGCTGTGAAGTTCCCGTCGGCCAGAGCGGCCACGGCCCCCGCATGGTCCCGTTCCCGCTCGGTGGCACGGCCGCATCGGGCCCCCAGCGCCGCCAGATCGGTCCGGAGGGACTCCGCCAGTGGGTCATCACCACCGAGAACCGATCCCGCTGTCGTAACGACCAGGCCCATGACGAAGGCGTCGTCGATAGCCGTCAGCTCGTGGAGTCGGTCGGCGGGCTCACCGCGGAAGTCCAGGATCTCACGAAGGGACATGTCCCAGACATCGACCGAAGCGGGCTGGCCGGCTGTGACCACCTGACCGAAATGGTCCTCGCTCCTCATCGTCGCTCTACCCGGGTGGCGACCACGCAGATATCCGTACATACGCATACCGTATACGGTATGCGATAGATTGTCGATCCCGAATCCCATCAGGGAAGGAGCCCCTCGGCCCCTCAGTCCTCGAGTATCGAGATCGCCATACTGGGACACCCGTCGACCACCTCGGCGGCCCGGGCCCGATCCATGGTCGCCCCATCGGCCACCCGCGAGATGGCCGTCTCGTCGTCCAACCTGAACACCGTCGGCTCCAGCAACTCGCACTGGCCGATGCCGATGCACCGGTCCACGTCCACCATCAGTCGTACCGGTCCGCTCACGCCGGCACCCCCACACCCATCTCCACGAACTCCACGCCGTGGACGAAGTTGGATGCCACTCGGACCGGCTCGGATCGCTGCTCGAGGTGAATGCCGCGATGCGCCATCTCCTCGAGCAGGACCTGTATCTCCATCCTGGCCAGGAACGCCCCCAGGCAGAAGTGGGGCCCACCCCCGCCGAAGGCGAAGTGTGGGTTGTCGGCGCGGGCGACGTCGAATCGGAACGGATCCTCGAACACGGCCGGGTCCCGGTTGGCGGCCGCATACCACATGACCACCTTGTCGCCGGCGGCTATCGGCGTACCGGCCAGCACCGTGTCCCGGCTGGCCGTGCGTCGCATGTGCAGAACCGGTGTGGCCCACCGGATCACCTCGTCGACGGCCGTGGCCACCATCGACGGATCATCCACCACCGCTGCCCACTGGTCGCCGAACTCGGCGAATGCCATGCCCCCGTGGACCATCGCCGTCCGGGTGGTCTCGTTGCCAGCGAACACCAGCAACTGGAAGAAGTTCCGATACTCGGCGGTGGTTAGGCCCTCACCGTCGGCTTCGGCGGTGACCAGTCCGGTCATCAGATCGTCGGCGGGTTCGGCAAGACGGAGCTTGCGCATACGGCCCGCGTATTCATAGAGGGCGTGGCTGGCCGGGCTGTTGAACGGGAGCAGTCGGGTCGGTGTGGTATTTCCGTAGGCGTCGTCCGGCAGGGTCGGTCGGTCACCGGTGCCTTCCACCAGGTGGTTGGTCAGCTCCACCAGGTAGTCGGCGTCGACGGCCGGCACCCCGAGGATGGCCAGAATGACGCGTATTGGCAGCGGAGCGGCCACCAACTCCACCCAGTCGCCGCCTCCTCGCGCGACGAAGGCATCGACCAGTTCGGCGGCTATCTGCCTGGCGGTGTCCTCCCAGGAGCGCGTGGCCCTGGGGGTGAACACCCTGGACACCACGCGCCGGAGTCGCGTGTGGTCCGGGGCATCGGAGTCGATCAGCGATCGTCGGGCCTCCAGAGCGTCAGCCTCCAGGTCCCAGAGGTTCGTGTGGCCAATGGCCGACGAGAAAATCTCCGGGGTCCGGGACACCTCCCTCACGTCGGCGTGGCGGGTCACCGCCCAGAAACCGCTGTCGCCGTACGGATGCCATGTCAGACCCTCGGTCTCCCGGATCTCGGTGAAGCGCTCATGCGGTATGCCGTCCAGGTACAGCGACGGGCTGGCGATATCGATGGCCGTCATGGTCGGATCACCGGGTCCGGTTTCGGTGGAAGGTCGTCATTGGTTGGTCCTCTGGTGGATAAATTAGGTCTCGGGTCAGCTGAACTCGAGGTAGCGGGCCCGCTCCCAGTCGTTCACCTCGTCGGGAGCCGGGTTGTGCTCGGTTGCCAGCCTGACCTCTTCACGGGCCAGGCTCACGAAGCTGCGCGAGAAGGTGTCGCCCAGCATCGATGCCAGTGGACTGCCGTCGAAGGCGTCGATGGCACCTGCCAGGTCGGCGGGTAGCGGCACGCACTCTCCGGGAGAGGCGTACATGTCACCGACCGACATGGTCGGGAGGGCAAGGCTTCGTTCGATGCCGTCGCAGCCGGCGGCCAGCACCCCGGCGATCAGCAGATAGGGGTTCGCGTCGGCTCCCGCCGAACGGAACTCCACACGGTTGGCCTTCGATCCGGCATCGACGATGCAGCGAGCCAGCACCGAGCGGTTGTCCAGCCCCCAGTGCACGTGGGTGGGAGCGAAGGTGTAGGGCCGGATGCGCCGAGGACCGTTGGCCGTCGGCGCTCCGAGCAGAGACATTGCCGTGGCGTGCTCCAGAAGTCCAGCGACCCAGTGGCCCATCAGCTTGTTCGGAGCCCCGTCGCTGTCGGCGAAGGCGTTGCCCCCGCCGGCTTCTCGCAGACTGGTGTGGACGTGCATGCCCGAGCCCGACTCCTCGGTGAACGGCTTGGGCATGAAGGTCGCCCGCAGCCCGTGCTGCTCGGCCACCTGCTTTACGATCGACCGGTACAGGGCACAGTCGTCGGCGGCCCGCATGGCGTCAGCAGGCCCATGGTTGATCTCGATCTGACACGGTCCGTACTCCTGGTTGGACGACTCCACGATCAGGCCGGCGCCGGCCAGGGCGACCCGCATGGCACACAGCGCCTCTTCGAGGTCGATGGCATCGGTCAGGGAGCAGTACTTGATATGGGACCGCACCGGCTGCCAGGTGCCGTCGCCGCCGACGACGCACAGGTAGAACTCCAGCTCGGTGGCCACCACCGGGCCCAGGCCCAGGATCCGGCAACGCTCGATCTGGGCGGCCAGCACCGCCCGCGGGGAGAGGTGGTGCGGCGCCCCCTCCTCGTCGTAGGAGTCACAGAACACCAGCGCGTAGCCGGGCCGGTGGGTCAGGAGGCGTCCCGTGGACACGTCGGGAACCAACCGGGTGTCGAGGAACCCGATTTCCATGTTGACGAACTCATGGTCGATCAGCTCGTCACGGACGTTCAGGATGAACACGGCATCGGCAATGGCTGCCCCGCTGTCCACCACCTCATCGAAGAACCGCCCGACAGGGACGCGCTTGCCACGCAGGTGGGCAAAGGTATCCGCCACGGCGATCTCGACGGTGTGGACGTCGTGGCCGGCGCACAATTTCCGGAAGACCTCGGCTGTCATCTGTTTGGTCATCGGCTTCCCCTCCATGTACTCGGGTCTGGTCATCTGGTCACATCGAGCACGATCCGACCTCGGACGTCGCCGGATCGCAACCGGTCATGCGCTGTCTGGGCGTCGGACAGCGCCAGCACCTCTACGTCCTGCACGATTGACGGCTCCCGTCGAGCCAGGTCCAGGAGTTCATCCATCTGGGCCAGCGACCCCCAGAAACTGGACAGGAACCGCGCCTCGTGTGGCACCGCGCCCAGTCCAAAGGGGATACGCCCACCGAACAGGCCGACTATGGCAACCAGGCCGCGGCGGCGTACCGCCTGGGCGGCCAGGGTCAGCGTGGAGTCGGCGCCAATGAAGTCCAGGACCACGTCCGCTGTGCCGGGATCGTCACCGGGGCCACAGGCCTCATGGGCTCCCACCTCGAGGGCCACCGCCTGCTTCTCTGGGCTCAGGTCGACGGCCACCACCTCTGCGCCGGTCAGCAGTCGCAGGTAGCGGATGGCGTACTGACCCAGGCCACCGGCCCCGATGACCATGGCCCGGGGGCGTTCCCCCGCTCCGGCGGCCCGGTCGCGCAACGTGCCCACCCCATGGTCGACGGCCCGGTACGCGGTCAGCCCTCCACAGGCCAGCGGGGCGGCAGCGAAGGAGTCCAGCCCGTCGAGGGGGTACAGATAGGCCACGTCAGGGACCCGCATACGTTCGGCGTATCCCCCGTCGGTGAACAGGCCGGCCTCGGTCGCCCCGGCGCAGATCTGCTCGAGGCCATCAGCGCACTGGGCGCACGCCCTGCAGCCCCACGGGGCGTACAGGATGACCGGGCCGAGGCGCTCGTGAACGCCGGTCACCTCGTGACCAAGCACCATGGGCAGTGGACTCGGGAAGTCGCCATCAACCACGTGAAGGTCGCTGTGGCACACCCCACATGCCGTCACGTCGATGGATGTCTCCCCGTCGCCGATCTCCGGCTCGGGGTGGTCGTCAGCCAGCCGAAGGGTGGTGTCCACCCCGTCAAGGACCACGGCGCGCATCAGTAGCTCTTCGGCATGCCAAGGGCCTTCTCACCCAGGAAGGCCAGGATCAGGTTGTTGTTGATCGGGGCCACCTTGTAGAGGCGGTTCTCCCGTAGCTTGCGTTCGATGTCGTACTCCACAGCGAACCCGAATCCGCCGTGGGTGTCCAGCGCCGCGTTGCCGGCAGACCAGGAGGCTTCCGAGGCCAGCAACTTGGCCATGTTGGCCTCCGCTGCGCAGGACTCCCCAGCGTCGAACAGTTCGGCGGCGCGATAGCGCATCAGGTCGGCAGCCTGCAGGTCGGCATATGCCCTAGCCAGCGGAAACTGGACGCCCTGGTTCATCCCGATAGGTCGTCCGAACACCTGGCGTTCGGAGGCGTAGGCCGATGCCTTCTCAAGGAAGAAGCGTCCGTCCCCGATGCATTCGGCGGCGATGAGGATGCGCTCGGCGTTCATACCGTCCAATATGTGCCGAAACCCCATGCCCTCGGCTCCCACGAGCGCGTCGACGGGCATCACCACGTCATCGAAGAAGACCTCGGTGGTGTGGTGGTTCATCATCGTTGCGATCGGGTTGATTGTCAGGCCGGGCACCAATCCGCCGGCATCGTCGCGCATCTCGAGGAGGAATACCGACAGGCCATCGGTATGTCGATCGCACTGATCAGCCGGTGTGGTGCGGGCCAGCAGCACCATGAGATCGGAGTAGAGGGCCCGGCTGGTCCAGATCTTCTGACCGTTGACAATCCAGGTGTCGCCATCACGTACGGCCCGGGTTCTGATGCTGCCCGTGTCGGAGCCAGCCGCCGGTTCAGTCACCCCGAAGGCCTGGAGGCGGAATTCTCCTGCCGCTATCCGTGGCAGATATCGCTCTTTCTGCTCCTCGGAGCCGTGACGTAACAGCGTGCCCATGACGTACATCTGGGCGTGGCAGGCGGCCGGATTTCCGCCGCTGGCCGATATCTCCTCGAGCACCACCGAGGCACCGGTGAGATCGAGCCCCCCGCCGCCGTAGGCCTCGGGTATGAGGGCGCCCAGCCAACCCTGGGTGGTGAGGTCGGTCACGAACTCCTCGGGGTACCGATCGGGTTCAAGGCCCCGCCAGTACTCGACGCCGTACTTGTCGGCCAGACGGCGAACCTCCGTCCGGATGACCTTGAGGTCATCTCGACTCCGAGGCATGGCCCCTGAGATCACGAGTCGGCTCCGTCCCCTTCGATCTGGTCCTCTCCGGGCGGGTCCGGGTCGAAGAATCCAGTTGCTTCCAACTCCGCGGCGGCGGCCTCGCCGCTGGCCAGTAGGTGGGCCTCCATAGCCTGGCGGGCCCTGTCGGCGTCGCCTGCCACGATCGCCTCGAGGATGGCCCGATGGTGGGCCTCCGCAGCGACGTTCCAACCATCGGCGAACTCGAAATAGTTGGCCGGCACCGACCGTTCGAGGTGGCCGAGCAGCCAACGGGTACGCCCCGGGGCTGCCAGGTTGATTATCCGATGAAAATCGTGGTTGAGCTGTTGGAGCACCTCGGGATCGACGTCGCCATCAACCTCCAGGTCGGCGAACTGCTGGTGGACGGCACGGAGCTCGGTTACCGAGGCCGGCGGCATGGACTGGGAGGCCATGGCGGCGGCGCGACCGGCCACGACGCCAAACAGTGCGTAGTGGTCCACGATGTCCTCACGGGTAAGCATGGCCACTGTTGCGCCGCGGCGGGGAGTCAGGGTCACCAGACCCTCCCGGCTGAGGACCACCAGAGCCTCGCGGATCGGGCTACGGCTGACGTCGAGGGCCTCGCTCACCGACGCCTGGTCGATCTTCGCGCCCGGTCGGAGCACACCAGTGAGGACGAGGTCACGGATGTAGTCGACGACCTCCTCGCCCAGCACACCACGGCGGCGAGATGAGGGTGTCCATGACGGGTAACGTCCGTCCTGTCCGACCTCTCCCGGCTCCATGGTCCTCCTCGTCGACCACCGAACCATGTCGGCGATTCCATCAGTATATTTTGAATACAATATTCATTGAACCTCGCGCCCGCAAGGTCAGCGAGCCGATATTCGACACGACGAGGAGAACCACCAGTGACGGGAGGAGCAACCAGACGTCCTCTGATCGGCATCACCGGCCGCCGGGTGAGCGGCGCCCAACTCGTCGGGAACCTGGACATCCTCGCCGACCTACCCGTCGACCTCTACTACGCCGACAACGGACGCGGCGTGCTGGAGGCTGGCGGCATACCGGTGCACCTTCCCCTCGACGTCGACCCCTCCGACCTCCTCCCCCACCTCGACGGCATCGTGCTGACCGGCGGTGCCGACGTGGATCCCGGCCGGTATGGCCACGAACCAGTCACCGACGCTTTTCCCCCAGAACCGTTGCGCGACGACCACGAGTTCACCGTGCTGGACGCGGCCCTTGCAAACGACCTCCCGGTGGCCGGCATCTGTCGAGGCCTCCAGCTCATGAACGTCCATGCCGGCGGCACCCTCGACCAGGACGTTCCCAGCCACGCCGGATTCGCCCAACCCGCCACGACCGAGTGGCACGGCGTGGCATTCGAAGCAGAATCCATTCTGGCTGGGATCTACGGCGAGAATCGACAGGTGAACTCCCTCCACCACCAGACCGTCGACCGGCTCGGCGACGGCCTCCGGATCAGCGCCCGATCCGACGATGGTTCAGTAGAAGGCATCGAGTACACATCACGACCTCTGGTGGCTGTCCAGTGGCACCCCGAGATGCTGCCGACCCGAGCCGAGGACCCCCTCTTCGCCTGGCTGGTCTCAGTAGCGAGCAGCCGGTCACTGCTGCGCTGACGACCCCATATACGCGGCCTGCACAACGGGATCGGCCTGGATTTCAGCCGGCGACCCCTCCGCTATGACCTGGCCACAATCGAGGCAGTAGATCCGGTCGCAGATCCCGGTGATGAAGTTGAGGTCATGGTCGATGACGACCACCCCGGCACCGATCACGCCGGCCATCGAACGCACCTGTTCGATCATTGACATCGACTCGGTGTCGCTCATGCCCGACGTCGGCTCATCCAACAGGAGAAACGTGGGCGACATGGCCGCGGCACGGGCCAGCTCGAGGCGACGTGACGTGCCGTAGTCCAGCTCCCGGGCACGCCGGTCGCGCACCTCCCACAGACCGGCGGCAGCCACCAACGCATCTACGTCCACCGGCGGTCGGTCGCGTGTGGTCTGGGCCACCAGAGCGGAGACCTCGACGTTTTCCCACACCGTGAGAGCGCTGAACAAGCGGAGGTTCTGGAAGGTTCGTACCAGGCCATGGCGGGCGATTCGGAACGACGGCTGACCGGTGAGGTCAACCCCGCCCAACTCCACGGTTCCAGCGTCGACGGGAACCAACCCGGTGATCACGTTCAGGAGGGTGGTTTTGCCGGCACCGTTCGGACCGATGATGCCCACCACCTCCCGTCGATCCGCGTCGATGCTCACATCGCGGAGCGCCTGGAACCCGCCGAAAGCCACGTCGATGCCACGCACCACCAACGCATCGCTGTTGCCAGGTGCAACCATCGGCAGTGGAGCCGGCGGTTTGGTCCGGCGCCGACCGAACCTCTCGTGGAGCCAGCGATCAAGCTCCCAGTCATCGAGTAGCCCTGCCGGACGCCAGATCATGAAGACCAACATTGCCGACCCCAGGAAGACCATTTTCAGGTTCGGCCTGAAGATCCAGTCCAGGGGGGCATCGTCGAGCCCGATCCCGAAGATCTCGAAGCCATCCTGGCCCAACCGTCGAGCCAGCTCGCGCCCAGCGGTGATCACCCCCACCCCGAGCAATGCCCCGGTCACACTGCGGCGACCGCCGGCTATCAGCATCACAAGGGTCACCAGCGTCAGGTTGAAGAAGAAGTCTCCGGGAAGGATCGACCCCTTCTCGTAGACCCGCAGGCTGGCGCCCACCCCGACCACGCCGACCGAAAGCAGAAGCCCGACCATCTGTTGGACGAGCGGGTTCACCCCCATGGCCCGTGCCGCCAGGTTGTCCTCGCGTGCGGCCACCGCCAGCCGGCCCATACGACTCTGGGCGAACAGTCTCGCCACCACGATGGCACCGAAGAAGGCGATGCAGATCGGCACCCTGCTGTCGAGAGCGCCGCCGACCCGGAAGGAGAGTCCGGCACGATCACCCCCGGTCATGTCGGGCCAGTTGCGGGCCAGTTCGTGGGTAACGAACAACAACGCCAGGGTGATCACCGTGGCCGAGACCGCACCGGACTCTGCTCCCGAACGGGCCAGTCCGATACCGACCACCGCGGCCACCGCTACCACCACGACCACCGCGACCACTATGGAGGTCCACGGATCCAGGTGTACGTCGACAAGGCCCAACGGCGCGTCGGCAACCCGCTTGAGCTTCTCTACCGGGGAGATGGCCGACAGCGCGAAGGCATATCCGGCAATGGCCCCGAAGCCGATATGGCCGAACGACAGGATCCCCGTGTTGCCGACGTAGATCTGGATGCCGAGCACGATGATGGCATCGAGGAGCGCGAAGGTGACGAGTCGCTCATGGCCGCCCAGAAGCCCCTGGTAGAACGCTCCGGCACCCAGGAACAACCCGAAGAGCACGACGGCGCCGAGCACCGGAAACACCACGTCACGTCGAAGGTCGGAGAACATCAGACTCGCTCTGCGTGTGCCACAGCGATCAGCCCCTGGGGTCGGAATATGAAGAGCAGGGCGATCAGGAGGAAGACCACACCCTCGGTCAGGCTCGCCAACGAATCAGGCAGACGAGAGCGCAGCAGCACCTCGGCCAGCCCCAAGACGAAGCCGCCCAGGACCGCCCCGCGAAGGCTCCCCAGACCACCAATGAGCGCAGCCAGCACCCCCTTGAGCATCGGGTTGATCCCGGCGGTCGGCACGGTGTTGCCGGCTCGCATCAACCAGAAGATGCCGGCGATGCCAGCCAGCACACCAGAAAGCGCGAACGCACCTCGAATCACCGAATCGGACCTGACACCCATGAGCCGTGCCGTGTCGAAGTCCGCCGCCGCGGCGCGCAACGCCAACCCGAACATCGTCCGTTGCAACAGGAGGCTGGTGGCCACCAGCGCCAGCACCGTGACACCGATGACAACCGTGTCGAAGACCTCGATGCGCAGAAAACCGACAGCGTAGGTATTGGTGACCCAGCCTGGCCGACTGAACGTCTTGACCGATGGCGACACGTACAGCAGGAAGATCGCCGAAACGACGAAGTGAACCCCGAACGATGTGAGGAGCAGGGTGAAGTCGTCAGCTCCCCGCACCCGACTGAAGGCCAATCTCTCGATGACCAGCGAGGTGACAACCGAGACCGCCACGATGAGCGGCACCACGAGGTACCAGGACCATCCGGCACTGAGGGCCCAGAAGGTGGCATAGCCCGACACGGTGATCAGCTCGCCATGGGCGAAGTTCAATAGGTGCATGACGCCGAAGATCACGGCCACGCCCAAGGCCAGCAGCGCGTAGATGCTGCCGCGCCCGAGACCATCGATGAGGTTCTGGAGGAGTTCCGCCATGGTCAGTTCCCAAGGAAGGTGTCGAACAACTGGTCGTCGGCACGCAGGTCGGCACCCGTGCCCTCGGCGACTACCGCTCCGCTGCGCATGACGTAGGCGCGATCCGCCAGATCCAACATCCGCGTGGCGTTCTGCTCGACCACGAGCAACGTCCGGCCGCGGTCCCGCAACGACGAAATGAGTTCGAAGACCACGTCAACCATGACCGGCGCCAGACCGAGTGACGGCTCGTCCATCATCAGCAACCGGGGTTCAGACATGAGCGCCCGGGCAATGGCCAGTTGCTGGGCTTCCCCACCGGACAGGAAGCCGGCCGCCGTCGTCCACTTCTGGCGCAACACGGGGAACTGTTCGGCCATCTCTTCGAGCAACGACTGTCGTCGTCGGGTCGAAACGATGATCCCACCGATCCTGAGATTTTCCTCGACGGTCAGGTCGCCGAAGATCCGGCGATGCTCGGGGACCAGCGCCAAACCCATCCGGAGGAGACGCTCGGGCGAACTGCCGGTGACGTCCTCTCCATCGAAGATGACCACTCCCTCGCTGGGCTCCAGGAGCCCCGCCAGGGTGTTCAGCAGCGTGGTCTTGCCCGCCCCATTGGGGCCGATGAGGCCAACGACCTCACCGGCCCCGACGAGCAGGCTCGCATTCCGAAGTGCCGAGATCTCGCCATATCTGGTGGTGAGACCCGACACCTCGAGCACAGGGGTCAGCCCCCGATGGTGGCGACGAGGACGTCGGCGCCCTCAACGATCCGGTTTATCGGCACTGCCTTGGGGGGAATGCCGTTGGTGCCGGCATAGGTGATCTCACCGGACAGGCCCTGGAAGCCGGAGATCAACTTCACCGCCTCGCCAATCCCTTCCGGATCATCACAACCGCAGTCGAGGATGCCCTGAATACCCAGGAACATCGAATCGACATACAGCGCCATGAACCCACGACTCTCCAACGCCTCGCCATTGGCGGCCTCGTAGCCGGCCAGCAGCGTGTCGATCGGGTCGCCGGCACTGATGCTGGTGTGTGGCGTATGGGCAATCCCCTCATTGTTCGCCTCGACGCTGATGCCCGTGGCATCCAACGCATCGGTACCGATGTAGGTCAGGCCATCAAGGCCCTGCCCTTCAAGCTGGCCACGAAGCGCCGTGACCTGGAAGGCCAACGCTGCGGAGAAGACCACCTCGTTGTTCTCGGAGATCCCGGCGATCTCGTTGACCTGAGCCGAGAAATCGGTGTCTGCGGCCCACACGTACGTCTGGGTGGAGACCACCTCACCACCGCCGGCGATGAACGCCGCCGCAAACGCATCCGGGTTCACACCGGTGTAGGGGACTCCCTCACCCTCGGTGAACACGATCGCCCGCGTGATGCCCTCATCCAGCGCCCACTTCGCAGCTGCCGCCGACATCCCGAAGTCGTCAAAGGTCACCAGGTACGAATTGATCGACATGTCAGCCAGAGTCGGCTCAGTCGACGCTGCCACGAACAACGGCACCTTGCCACCGGTGGTCTGCAGGATCGGCAACGCAAAGTCGGCAAACGGCGGACCGATCAGGAACTGTGCACCCCAGTCCAACAACTCCTCGGCAGCCAGCGCCGCGTCGTCACCGACTTCGGCCACACGGACCTCCACCGGTCGACCGTCAATGCCACCGGCACAGTTGATGAGCTCAGCCACATACGGCACCAGCTTCGAACCAGGAATATCGACGAAACCGACCACGTCACTGAAGTCCATGGCCATACCAACCCGAATCGGATCACCCGAAGGCGCATCCACACAGGCACCCAGATCAGCAGCCAACACCGCATCAACATCCAGACCCGACGGAGCAGCCACACCGCCCTCCCAGTCGGTACCGATGGTGGCGACGAGGACGTCGGCGCCCTCAACGATCCGGTTTATCGGCACTGCCTTGGGGGGAATGCCGTTGGTGCCGGCATAGGTGATCTCACCGGACAGGCCCTGGAAGCCGGAGATCAACTTCACCGCCTCGCCAATCCCTTCCGGATCATCACAACCGCAGTCGAGGATGCCCTGAATACCCAGGAACATCGAATCGACATACAGCGCCATGAACCCACGACTCTCCAACGCCTCGCCATTGGCGGCCTCGTAGCCGGCCAGCAGCGTGTCGATCGGGTCGCCGGCACTGATGCTGGTGTGTGGCGTATGGGCAATCCCCTCATTGTTCGCCTCGACGCTGATGCCCGTGGCATCCAACGCATCGGTACCGATGTAGGTCAGGCCATCAAGGCCCTGCCCTTCAAGCTGGCCACGAAGCGCCGTGACCTGGAAGGCCAACGCTGCGGAGAAGACCACCTCGTTGTTCTCGGAGATCCCGGCGATCTCGTTGACCTGAGCCGAGAAATCGGTGTCTGCGGCCCACACGTACGTCTGGGTGGAGACCACCTCACCACCGCCGGCGATGAACGCCGCCGCAAACGCATCCGGGTTCACACCGGTGTAGGGGACTCCCTCACCCTCGGTGAACACGATCGCCCGCGTGATGCCCTCATCCAGCGCCCACTTCGCAGCTGCCGCCGACATCCCGAAGTCGTCAAAGGTCACCAGGTACGAATTGATCGACATGTCAGCCAGAGTCGGCTCAGTCGACGCTGCCACGAACAACGGCACCTTGCCACCGGTGGTCTGCAGGATCGGCAACGCAAAGTCGGCAAACGGCGGACCGATCAGGAACTGTGCACCCCAGTCCAACAACTCCTCGGCAGCCAGCGCCGCGTCGTCACCGACTTCGGCCACACGGACCTCCACCGGTCGACCGTCAATGCCACCGGCACAGTTGATGAGCTCAGCCACATACGGCACCAGCTTCGAACCAGGAATATCGACGAAACCGACCACGTCACTGAAGTCCATGGCCATACCAACCCGAATCGGATCACCCGAAGGCGCATCCACACAGGCACCCAGATCAGCAGCCAACACCGCATCAACATCCAGACCCGACATCGCCGATCCGCCAGCCGCGGCGACGGTCGTCTCGGCGGGAGCGGCGGTCGTCGCAGCAGGAGCAGCGGTCGTCGCAGCAGGAGCAGCGGTCGTCGCAGCAGGAGCAGCGGTCGTAGCCGGGGTGGCGCCGACATCGGAATCGTCGTCGCCCCCACATGCAGCAGCGACCATGGAAATTATCGCCAATACGGCAATCAGGATTTTCGTCTTCATCTGGTGGTCTCCCTCGGAATCGATGAACAGCGTCCGTCCCACCCGATGAGCCGGGCCGGACGGTACTTGACTCGAACTAGAACACATTTACATACAAAATGCAAAGAACTTCACGATTGTGCCGGTCTCCTCCTCCCGGCCCTGCGACTCCCCGGTCGCCCACCGTCAGCGCTTCGGTGGGCGTATTCCCCGGAACTCCCAATCGCCGCCGAGAGCGGTCGACAGGACCTCTTCGGACTCCGTGGGCTGCGCACCGCAATCGTCGCGGATGGGCGCAGGCCCGGTCACGATCGTGTTGGTGAGCGCGCCCAGGCCATCCACCTCCACGGTCACCACGTCGCCGGGCTG